>Ga0307380_10000108_pt1 | contig 135337 bp, 86 predicted proteins | sample UN3MG_FD_202239 | JGI IMG/M metagenome (GOLD analysis project Ga0307380, IMG submission 202239) | Soil microbial communities from Risofladan, Vaasa, Finland - UN-3 | ecosystem: Environmental > Terrestrial > Soil > Coastal area > Acid sulfate soil | place: Finland: Risofladan, Vaasa | collected... | reverse complement strand
GTGTTGGTTGGGCTAACCTATTATCCACAACTTCCAGGAGGTGTCACTTTACTTGGGTTGAATTGTCCTCGGTTTGAGCGTATCGGTTGGGTTGAGTTTTTACGGTAGACTTATTGCGGAAGCCCGTCCAGTCGTCCGTCGCGTATCGACCGGTTCGCAGTTCCTCTGCCCAGGCGTGCTCCTCGTCGGTCAGCGCGCCAGGCTCAAGGTCAAGATCCAACGCCTCGGCGAAACCCGCCGCCACCGCATCGGCTGCCTCGTCCCAGGTGACCGTCCGCCTGTCCTGCGCTGAGCCGACGGAGCCCAGCGCCTCCTCGACGGTCGTGGCCCGGGCGCGCACACGAGCGGGGTCGGGGTGAGCCGCCAGGAGCGGACAGATGCGCGTGATGTCGCCGTACAGCGGCAGCGCGCCGTGCTGGAGCACCACCCCCCGGGCACGCATCTGGGCGCTGCCCACCAGCTTGCGCCCGCCGACGGTGATCTCATAGTCGGAGGGCACCTCGAAGCAGACCGGCCCCTCGAGGCGGCGATTCTCCACCCGCTGGTCGGCGACGAGGTCTACGATGCCCAGCCGTTCAAGCCCGCGCACCAACCCTGTGCTCAGGCGGCGGTAGCTCTCGACGATGCCGCCGGCCACGCGGGGGTCCTCCTGGGGCACGACCACGCTGTAGGTCAGCTCATCCACGTGGAGGATCGCCTTGCCGCCGGTGGGCCGGCGCACCAGGTCGAAGCCGGCGGCCCGCAGCGCCGGCAGGTCGACGTCGGCCACCGGCTGGGCCCGGCCCAGCGAGAGGCACGCGGGCTCCCAGGCGTAGAAGCGGAGCGTGGGCGGGACTGACCCCGCCGCGACCGCACGCAGGATCGCCTCGTCGACCGCCATGTGGGTCGCCCCATCGGCCGGGGCCGAGCGGAGCAAGCGCCATGTGGCAACTGTATAGTCACTCACAGCCGCATCCCCCCGGCCAAACCCCGCTCACTCGTTTCCACCGGCCGGTTCATTCTAACGCCTATTCTAGCCAATATCTCATATTCCCTTGACACCATCTGGACAGAAACGTGTTAACATGAGCGATTGTGAGGTATAATTGTAACACCATCTATCGCAAGGAGCAATAATGCCCACGTGCGCTCACTGTGAGGCCAACGCCCTCTATCACGACCGCCACAGCAACGGCTACCTGTGCCTGGCCCACGCCCGGCTCGAGGTGACCGGGCCACGGGGAACAGGGCCACGGCCACCGCTTACCATCCGGCCTGCCACATCCGCCGACCGCCCGCGCATCGCGGAGATCGCGGATTATTTCTGGGGCGAGGTCGAGGTCGAGTGCTTTGACCACAGTTACAAAGTGGACGATCTGCCGGCCTACGTCGCCCGCGACGGGGAGGAGATCGTCGGCGTGGCCAGTTGCGCCCGCGAGGACGGGGGGAACACGGTCAATCTGGTGATGCTCAACGTCCTGCCCCGGTGGCAGGGCCGGGGCGCAGCGCGCGAGTTGATCGCAGCGGTAACCGACGTCGCGCGCGCCGAGGGAGCAGCGCGGGTCGTCGTCGCCACGACCAACGACGATCTGCTCGCGCTGGGGCTCTACCAACGGCTTGGATTCACGATCACGCAAGTGCTGGTGGGCAAGCTGCTGGAGCACCACGGCGGGGCTGAACCGGGCTTTGCCGGCATCCCCGTCCGGGACGAGGTCCGCCTCGAACTGCAGTTGTGAGCCAGACCTGACAGGTCTCAGACGGCTTTTGCTTGTCCCGGGTGCGTGTTTCAAGCAGACTCTCGGCTCCGACAGGGTTACTTGAAGACCTGTCAGGTCTTAGGGTTTGCGCGGATTTGCGCGTTACGGGCTTATGTGGTATAAATGGCTCCGGCGCCCCCGTAGCTCAGTTGGATAGAGCACCGGCCTCCGAAGCCGGTGGCCCGCGTTCGAGTCGCGGCGGGGGTACCTGGCGGTCCCAGAACATCGCAGATACGTCGAAGCACACGTCGAAGAAGCAACCATCGAAGCACACGTCGAACAAGCAGCCATCGAAGCCCCAGGCGTATGGGGAAGGAGACTGCCCAAAGCCGTCGGTGATACCATCACCGACGGCTTTGTTTTAGGCCTCGTCCGCCCGGCGATCCAGCGTCACGTCCCCCGCCAGGAGCCGGCGGAGCGCCCCATCAGGCGTGCGCAGCAGCAGGGCCCCATCCTCGTCCACCGACTCGGCCACGCCCGTGAGTACCCCCTCGGACGTGGTCACCACCACCGGCTGGCCCAACGTCGCCAGCCGGGCCTCCCACTCCCGGTGCGGGCTCGCGCCCGCCTGCAGCGCCTCGTACCGCCGCTCGACGCCATCCAGGAGGGCGACCAGCAGTGCACCCCGGTCCACCCGCCGCCCCACCTCGGCGAGGACGCTGGTCGCATCTGGGGCCAGCGTGGGCAATGCGTCCGGCTCGACGTTCACGTTTATGCCAATACCAACAATGACGTATTCCAAACACCAATTTTGGGATTTGGGATTTGGGATTTGGGATTTGACCTGCTCCCCTATCACCCCCGTCTCCGTCAACACCCCGGCCAACTTGCACCAGTTCCGAGATTTGAGATTTGAGATTTGAGATTTGACGACGAGGTCATTGGGCCACTTGACCGACACGCGCAGCCCGGCGACCTGCTCGACCGCGTCGGCGGCGGCCAGCGAGCAGAGCATGGTCAGGCGCTGGGCCTGGGCGGGGGGCAGGTGAGGGCGGAAGAGGATCGAGCACAGGAGGCAGGTGCCGGGAGGGGCCAGCCAGCGCCGCCCCATCCGCCCCCGGCCGGTCATCTGCTCGTCGGCCAGGACGACCGTGCCCTCCGGCGCGCCCTGCGCCGCCAGGTCCTTCGCCACGTCGTTGGTCGAGCCCGTGTGCGGGAGGTAGACCAGCTCGCGCCCGAAGGCGCGGGTGGTCAGTGTGGCCTGAATGCTGGAGGGATCGATCCGGTTCATAGGCGCTCTGCGTGAGCTTGTCCTTGCGGCGAGTCCCCTGCTCCAAAGGGCGATGCTGTTGCGATCGGACCGCCGACCGCCGTATTCTACCCTCTCACTCTCCCAGACGCAACTCCGACACGTCGCAGCATGCCGAGCGAAGGCCAAGCGCGGGCTGTCAACTTTGTGGTCCGGTTCCGCACCTGACGCAAAAAAGCACCCCAGGTTGCCCCAGGGCGCTGACTCCTGCCTCGCAGATGTCCCGGTATTCCCAAGTGATCGCTCAACCCCAGCGTCGCTACAGCAGCCGCCCCGGACCAACGCCAATCGCGGTTGCCAGGGAGACCCCATTCTCCAGCCTGGCACTTCCGATGGAGGCACTGCAGGCGGCAGCATCGCCACGCTGGCCGACTACGTGCCCCTCGACTTTGGAACATCATCGTCGGATTGCGCGATCGCAGAATGGCCCGCCGAGGGGCTGAACTACGTCGCCGGGGCGTTGGGTTCCAGCCACGAGCTTCAAGCAGTGAAGCGAACGGAGGGAGTTAATCGGCGGGAGGCTTTTTGGGCCCATGCGGTCAATGTCTTGAAACCGCTCTATGCACGGGGAGCCGGCTGTCAGGGTTGTCTCACCGGTGTGTCCTTGTCCAGCGTGTTGTTCGTCTCGTCCCACTCGGCAACGTCGTCGTCTGTGTCCGCGATGGCACGGGTGGTGATTTTGCCGTACCAACTGGGATAGGCGTAGGTGCAGTCCAGCGTGATGGTCTCACCTTCTGCTACCCCGCCGCTCAAGTTCCATTCGCAGGCCGGTGCGGGGGCGTTGACGCTGGCCCACCATTCAGCGACGAAGGCTCCGGATGGCTTGGAGCCCTGGTTGTGGATACTCACCTCGACGGTCGTGTTCTCCCCCTGGGTGGGAGGGTCAGGATCGAAGCTGATGCCAGAGACGACCAGGTCTGGCAACCCCGCCTTGACCGGGATCACCAGTTCGCGGGTGTTATTGTCCTCGTCGCCTTCCTCGATCTCTTCGCGGGAGTCCACCCACGCTTCGGTCGTGTAGGAGGCCCAGCCACTGAAGAGATACTCCATCTGGGCGGTGATTTGCTCATCCGGCTCGAGCGTGAAAGTGCCTGGTGCCTCGGTATACTCACAGTCGTCCTGGACGCAGACCCGCCAGGCCCAGTGCAAGTTCTCGGCAGTGCTGCCGCCCCGGTTGCGCAGCGTGGCGACGATGTGCAGGGGGATACCCTGGCGCGGGTCGCTGGTATCTACCTTTAGGTCGGTGATGACCAAATCCGGTGGATCCGGTTCCTCCGTCGGCGCGGGCGTCCGTGTGGGCGAAGTCCCTGTGGTAGGAATCGGTAGGGATGTTCGAACTAGCGTCGCTGGAGGGCTGGCCACATACGTCGGCGTTTGCGATGGCGTGGCTGTCACCGTTGGTGCTGTCGAAACGGCCGGTACTGGTTCCCACGGCCGCTGAATGACCTGCCATAGGAGGTTCGCGCCCAGGAGCAGCACAGCCAGTGCGCCCACGAGCATCACAGCCAGTGTGCCCAATGCCCAGGCCCATCCGGAGATCCTTCGCGTCTGTGATGGCCGTTTCTCCCTCTGTATTGCCTTCGGCCGTCCAGATTCGCCCCGCAACGCAGCAGCGAACTCCGCGGCACGCTGGTATCGCTCGTCGGGTGATTTCTCGAGCGCCTTCAGAAGGGCTGGCCCCATGCCTTCACCCACCTTATTCATGTTCAACTGCGGTCCCTCGTCGTGCCGCTTCATCACGGTCAGCGGTGAGTCTGTGCCAAACAGAACCTCGCCCGTGACCATCTCGTAGAGCACGCACCCCAGGGCGTAGACATCGGAAGCGGGGGTTGGCCTTTCTCCCGCCCATATCTCCGGCGCGATGTAAGCCGGAGTTCCCAGCACACCTCCACTCACGGTTAGGCTGTAGCCGGAAGACTCGATCATCCTAGAAAGGCCAAAGTCGGTGAGGAGTGCGCCTTTATTGGGGTCGAGCAGAATGTTGGAGGGTTTCACGTCTCGGTGGACAAAGCCCCGTTCGTGGGCGTACTCGAGCGCCGAAGCAGCCTGATCCAAGACCTTTAGCGCCTCTTCCCGTGGAAGTGCACCCTGGTCCTGGATGTGCTCGGCCAGGCTGGGGCCGCAGGCAAGCTCCATCGCGATGTAAAGCTGCCCTTCGGCCTCGCCAACGTCGTAGACAGCGGCTATGTGGGGGTGATTCATGCCTGCAGTGGTACGGGCCTCACGCTTGAAACGCTCGATGAACTTGGGGTCTACGGTGAGTTGGGGGTGGAGCACCTTGAGTGCAACGAGACGCTCAAGCTCGGTATCGCGCGCCTTGTAGACGACGGCAAAGCCACCTCGGCCAAGCTCTTCGAGGATTTCGTACTTGCCAAGTTTTCTCATTGTTGTGTCTCCGTCGAAGACGTGCAGAAACTACCCTTGAAGCTTAGCTCCTTGTTGGCCTCCAACAGGGTGAACTGCTCCTGGAGTTATATCCCAACAGTGGCATCAATGCAGGGGTGCAAAATGATCCGCAGTACTTCCGCCACAGCCGCTGGCATTCCTTCTTCAGGGGCGTCCGAGGACCGGCTGAAACCCAGCCCCTTCCGCTGTGCAATCTCAGTGGTTTACTTCAGCTTCATTCGGGTGAAAACGAGAAAGCCTGCCACACCCTGGTGTTGAACAGGCTCCACGTCACTTTGGTTTATGCCTCCAGTGATCTTTATACCTAGGCTCTTGTTTCTTACCACCACAAACCACGAAGCGTTCCTGTTTGTCTGTCAATAATCATTATAGCAGAAGGCTACACACCAGTCAATGATTTTTAGGATATGTCGTCCCAACTCGCCCAACACAAGACCGCCCCAGCCTTGACCGTCTCAGGTCGGGATAGTAGCCTCCCTTCCGGACTTGACGCAAGTACTCGAGCAGCAGCGCCCGCGTCGCCAGGGCCTCGGCGAGGTCTCCCAGCTCAATCGTCCACCACGTACACCCGGTGGCAAGCAGGCGATCGACGATCGGCCCCAGGATCGTCATGTCGCGCGGCGGGCGATGCCGGTCCGTCTCCCGCTCGTACATGTGCACGTGCCATAGCCGGTCGGCGAACATCTCCAGGATGTCGAGGGGGGTCAGCTCGCCGCTCTGAACGCGGTCGCACGAGACCACGTGCCCCACATCGCAGGTGATCATCGCCCCGGACGCACGCGCCCAGGCGACGACGTTTTCGGGATGGCTGGAGGGGCCGGTGCGCAGGTTTTCCAGGCAGACGGTGATGCCCAGGCCGCGCGCGTGCTCGACCAGCCGGGCCAGATTCTCGACCACCCGGCCGGGGTCAATCTGGTCCTTCTGCGTGAGGCCCACGTGGAAGGTGATCACCTGTTCCCCGCGGCCGCGCATCGCCTCCAACGCCGCCCGGTGGACGCGCACCGCGCGCTCGCTGGCAGCAGGATCCCGGTGCCCGAACTCGTACGCCGGGAAAAAGCCGTGGTAGCGCACGGGAATGCCAGCTTCGACGAACGGGTCCACGTGCCCGGCGAGCGTGTCGAACGCCTCGGGGTTGGGGGAGTAATCCAGCGCAAATCCGTGCTCCGCGATCCAGGTAAAGCGCTTCGGAAACGTGTCCCACATCGCGGACAGGGCAATCGTCGGTCGTGCGGTCAGCGGATTCATCGGTACACCGGTTCGCCTTCTCAGGAATGCGTCCTCTTCGGATAGTCGAAGTACACCTCTGCCGGCTCGATGCGACCGACGAGCGCCCAACTGTCTGTGTCGAACTTGAGCTCAACCACACCACACGTCGGCACGTTGCCGATCGGGTCAGGGGACAGGTCGTCGACCAGGTCGGTCAGGCCCGGGTTGTGCCCGACGCACATCACCCGCTCCCAACCGTCGTCAAGGCCATGGATGACATCGAGCCATTCGAACGCGTCCGCGCCGTATAGCCTTTCGTCGACGACGATCTCCGCCTCCGGATACTCGATCGCCTCGGCAATCGCCTCCGCCGTCGCCAGCGCCTGGGCGGCGGGGCTGGAGATCATCAGGTCGGCGTAGGATTCCCGCTCAGCCAACCGTTGTCCCATGATAGGAGCATCTCGCCTGCCCCGTTTGCTCAGTGGCCGGTCGAGGTCCAGCAGGCTCTCATCCTTCCAGCTCGACTTGGCGTGCCGGATCAGCGTCAGAATCTTCATCGTGGTACGCGCGCAGTATAGCCCAACACCGCGCGGAAGTCAACGCGCTTTTACGCGCCGGTCGCCGCGAACTCGTCCCACACAAAGCCGCCCCGACCGTGCAGGTCGGGGCGGCCATTTACCGTCGTGTGCCTGCGCTTTGCACGCTATGACGTCTTGGGGCGTCCAAAAACCGCGATAAAGTGATAGTCACCCCGGCCGGTCGGCACGACGGCAATCCCGATCTCCGTGACCCACGTGCTGAGCAGGGCGCTGCGGTGTGGATCGTCGGGGGGTGTCTCGTCCATCCACCAGTCCACGGCCTCCTGGGGGGAGGAACTATAGACCAGGACTTCCGACCACCCGGCCGCGTCGTAGCCGGCGCGCCGGATGCGGGTCCCGACGTTCGAGCCGTCGGAGCCGGTATGGCTGCACTCTCCGCGCTGCTGGCAGTCCTGGCCGTGAAGCTGCGCCGCCCGCTCCAGCGTCTCGTTGTACGTGTAGGGCGGGAGACCGTGCTCGGCCCGCACCTGGTTGATGAGCCGGAAGACCTCTGCGGGCCACGCCTCATCGCCGGTGGATGGGGGCTCGGCCTCTGTCGTCGGCGTCGCGGGCGGGGGTTCGGCCTGGTCGGCGTTGAAGGCGGTGACCAGTTCACCGAACACCCAACCCGGCGCGCCCTCGTACTGGATCTGCCACCAATCACCCTCGCGCCCCGTCACGTCGGCCCGGGCGCCGGGGTCGAGATACCCCAGGCGCGTGTGGTTGATGCCCGGCCCGCTGCGGACGTTCACCCCGTCAGCGCCAGCCACGACGTACGGCGTGGCAGGGGTCGCCGTCGCCGGGATGGCCGTGGGCTCCGGCGTGGTCGTCGACGACGGCGTATCCGTGCGGGAAGGGGCGGGCGTGTCCGCGGGGGTAGGGGTGCTGGGCGGCGTCGGTGACGGCAGGGCGGTATCGGTCGGCCGGGCAGTCGCCTGCGCTGACACCGGGACGGGCGACGGAGTGCCCGCGATTTGGTCATCCTCCTCGGTCCACGCAAAGCCATACCAGGTGAGCCCAATCCCCAGCCCCACCAGGAGAAGCCATCCCGCCACGCGCAACGTGGTACGGCCCCGCCCGTGCCGCGGATACAGGCTCACGTTCATTGACGGTCTTTTTATTGGGGTAAGACTACTTCTTGAGCCTCAGGACCAACCCCACGACGGTCACAATTGCTCCTACGACGGCGCCTACTATCTGATAGGGTCCGAAAACGACATTGCTGCCACCGACCCCGACAAGATCGGCTGCCAGCGACAGGACCAGGATGACGATCCCGGCCACGATCAAGACGATGCTTACTGTCTTCTTGCCTCCCATTATGACACCTCCCCTCTTTTCTCGGTTAAAGGCCTGATAGGCCTAGCGGAAGAGTCTGACCCTGGCCTCAGCGAGCCGCCAGGCGTCTTTCCTCGGTCCAATGCAGGTGCGATACACGACCCATTTTAGCAAGCGGCGGTATAAAATAGGTGAAAGCAAGGCAAGAGAGCAGCAGAAACTGTGTTGCCATCTGGGGCGATTGGGTGTACAATAAAAGGGCAATGAGCCACCTCTGGACCCCCTGGCGAATGGCGTATCTGCAAGGCGACGATCCACTGCCGGAGGGCTGTCTCTTCTGCGTCAAGCCGCACGAGGAGGACGCCGAGGCCCACATCGTCCACCGGGGCCAGTTGTGCTACGTGCTCCTCAACCGTTTCCCCTACAACAATGGACACCTGATGATCGTCCCCTATGCGCACGTGGCGACGCTGGACGACCTGGACGCAGAGAGCCTGGCCGAGTTGATGGCGCTGGCCCAGGTCAGCCTGCGAGTGCTGCGAGCGGCCTACGACCCCCAGGGGTTCAACCTGGGGATGAACATCGGCGAGGTCGCCGGGGCCGGGGTGGCGGGGCACATCCACCTTCACGTCGTCCCCCGGTGGGGCGGGGACACCAACTATATGACCGTCGTGGCCCAGACGCGCGTCATCCCTGAATGGCTAGACCAGACCTACGAGCGATTGAGGCCGCTCTTCGAGCGGCTGTCCGATCCCTGAGCGGTTGATTGCACAATAGGAAACAGATAGGTGACGGATCATCAATGACCCAAGGAGGTATCACAAATGTCACAGAGCCCACGTGAAGCCGTCATTGTCTCCGCCGTCCGCACACCCGTCGGACGGTTCCAGGGCACGCTCGTGCCCTTCTCGGCCTCCGATCTGGGGGGCGTGGCCGTCCGCGCCGCCGTCGAGCGGGCCGGGGTGGACCCCGCCACGATCGACGAGGTGCTGATGGGCAACGTCGTGCAGGCGGGGCAGGGGCAGGCCCCCGCCCGCCAGGCGGCCATCAAAGCCGGCCTTCCCGCCACGGTTGGCGCGACCACGATCAACAAGATCTGTGGCTCCGGCCTGAAGACGGTGATGCTGGCCGCCGCGATGATCGCGGCCGGTGACGGTGACATCTACGTCGCCGGCGGGATGGAGAGCATGAACAACGCCCCCTACCTGCTCCCCCAGGCCCGCTTCGGCTACCGGCTGGGCGACGGCAAACTGGTGGACGCGATGGTCTGCGACGGGCTGTGGTGCGCCTTCGAGGACCACCACATGGGCAACTCTGCCGAGTGGATCGCCCGCGAGTACAGCCTGACGCGGGAGGAACTGGACGAGTACGCCTGCAACAGCCAGATGAAGGCCATCGCCGCGATCGACGCGGGCCGCTTCAAGGACGAGATTGTGCCCGTCGAGGTGCCGCAGCGCAAGAAGCCACCGATCGTCTTGGACACCGACGAGGTCCCCCGGCGGGATACCAGCCTGGAGAAACTGGCCCGCCTCAAGCCGGCCTTCCAGCCCGACGGCATCGTCACCGCCGGCAACGCCCCGGGCATCACCGACGGGGCCGCCGCCACGGTCGTGATGAGCCGGTCCAGAGCAGAGGAGCTGGGCATCCAGCCGCTGGCCCGCGTCGTTGCCTACGACCAGGCGGCGGTCGAGCCGCTCAAGATCTTTACCGCGCCCATCTTTGCCGTGCGCAAGGTGCTCGCCAAGACGAACACGACCGTCGACGATTACGACCTGGTCGAGATGAACGAGGCGTTCGCCGCCCAGTGCGTGGCCGACGGGCAGGACCTGGGGGTGGACTGGGAGAAGGTCAACGTCAACGGCGGGGCGATCGCGCTCGGCCATCCCATCGGCTGCTCCGGCACCCGTATTCTGGTCACGCTGATCTACGCGCTGCGCCAGCGAGGGCTCAAGCGGGGCCTGGCCACGCTGTGCCTGGGCGGCGGCGAAGCAGTGGCGATGGCGATCGAGCTGGAACCGTAACACGGAACACGCAACACGGAATACGGAATACGTAATACGTAATACGTAATACGTAATGCGTAAGGCGTGAGGAGACATCAGGATGAACATTCAGCACATCGCCGTCATCGGCGCTGGCACGATGGGCAACGGCATCGCCCAGGTCTGCGCCACCTACGGTTACCAGGTTACGCTCATCGACGTCGTGCCGGAACAACTGGACCTGGCGATGGCGTCAATAAAAAAGTCGGTGGAGAAACTCCACAGCAAGGGCCGCCTGACTGACGAGCAGCGGGAGGCAGCGCTGGCGAACATCACCACCGCCACCGAGATCGGCGCCGCTGCCGGCGCCGATCTCGTCATCGAGGCGGTGATCGAGAACCACGACATCAAGAAGCGGGTCTTTGCCGAACTGGACGAGCGCACCCGTCCCGAGGTCATTCTGGCCAGCAACACATCCTCGATTTCGATCACCGAATTGGGCGCGGCCACCCGCCGGCCGGACAAGGTCATCGGCATGCATTTCATGAACCCGGTGCCGCTGATGAAGCTGGTCGAGATCATCCGGGCGCTGCAGAGCTCGGACGAGACGGCGGCCACCGTGATCGCGCTGGCCGAGGCATTGGACAAGACGCCAGTCGAGGCCCAGGACTATCCCGGGTTCATCTCCAACCGCATCCTGTGCCCGATGATCAACGAGGCTGTCTACGCGCTGATGGAGGGGGTGGGCACGGTGGAGGCGATCGACACGGTGATGAAATTGGGGATGAACCACCCGATGGGGCCGCTGCAGTTGGCCGACCTGATCGGGCTGGACGTGGTGCTCAACATCATGGAGGTGCTCCACAAAGGGCTGGGAGACGACAAGTACCGCCCCTGCCCGCTTCTGAAGCGCATGGTGGCCGCCGGTCACCTGGGGCGCAAGGCCGGGCGGGGTTTTTACGAGTACGGGTAGCCGGGGCAATCCAACGCAAGGCCGCACCGGCCCCAAAGGGCCGGTGCGGGGCTGCCCCAAGCCCCCGTTTCGGAGGCACCCTATGCAACGAGCGCATGCCTCTTACATGGCGCTCTTGCCAACGCTTCCCCCAGGGACGGGGGCCAGTAACCTTGGAAAGCAATTGTATGCACCTGGGGACTGCGGTTCCGACCCACACTGAGATCTGTGTCCCGCCGAACAGGGTCAGGGAGCCGGCTCCATCTCAAGCTGCTCAAGCCTCTCCCGCACCCCCGGCTGGTCCGGATCCAGCAACAGCGACATGCGGTAGGCGTCCATCGACTGCTCGGTCTGCTGCTGGGTGCCCCGCCACCATCCCCACACGTTGAGTTCCTGGACGATGTCGGGGACGTCCTGGAGCAGCGGTTTCGCCCTCTCTAGCTCACCCACCCACACGTACGCCAGGCCCAGCGCCTTGTGCGTGGTGGTGTTGCCAGGATCTGCCTGCCACGCCATCTCCAGGTGCTCGACGGCCTCGTGGAACCGGTTCTCGTCCGCCAGCATCACCCCTAGCCGTTGTTGGGCGGTCCGGTCGTGGGGCGCGATCTGGATCGCGCGCCGGTAGTGGTCCGCCGCCTCTTGCCGCAGCGGAGCCCGCTGCCCGTCTTCGAGCGACGCCGGCAGATCGGCGCGGGCCTGCAGCACGCAGCCCAGGTTGGCGTGCCACGTGGCCGGCACCGGGTTGAGGCTGACGAGAACGACGACGAGAAAGACCCCCACCAGCGCAGCAGGGAACATCCAGCATCGCCGCTGGGGCGTTGCGTGCGCCCGGCGCAGGAGGATGGCCGCGTCCAATCCCAGCAGTCCGAAGAACGGGAACCAGCACCACAGGTCCGCGTACTGCCGCGCGTCGCTGATCCCGTGCACGAAGACGGCGGTGAGACCCAGCCAGGTGGCCTGGTACAGAAAGTCTGGACCCGGTTTGGCGTGCGTGCGGGCGGCCTGGTAGAGCGCGGCCATCAGCCACAGCCACGCGACCGCGCCGAGCAGCCCCTGCTGGAGCCACACCTCCAGGTAGAGATTGTGGGAGTAGGTGAGGAACGGCACCTGGATGAGCAGCGCGTATTTGGAGAGCACCATGGGGAACTGCTCCCCCAGGCCGATTCCGGTCAGGAAAAAGTCCTGGATCAGGTAGACGCTGTTGCGATACACGTCGAGCCGGTCCGGGCGGATGAACAACGGGGCCAGGGTCCGGTCGACGATTGGAATGTCGCCCAACACGGTGATATCGCCCCGCACGATCACGATGATCACCAGCCCCACCACCAGCACCGCGCCAGCGATGACGGCCACGCGCGCCGGTCGCCAGTGGAGAGCCACCCACAGCACGGATGCCACCAGCACGGCCAGCCACGCCCCCCGCGACGCACTCATCAGGAGCGCCAGCCCGATCAAACCGGCACTGACCGTGCCAGCCACGCGCCACGCCCACCGCTCCGCCACCAACACCAGCCCAACTGCCAGGAAGAGCACCCCCTCCAGAAACGTCGCCACGCTGTTGGTGTGGGGTACCCAGATGGCGGCCGGCGGGATGATCCGGCCGATGAGTGCACCCAGGCGGCCGATCGCCCCCACTTTTTCGGGATACCCCAAGTGGTCGTACTGGGTGACAAAGTACAACGACAGGAGCACGCCGGTGAGGACGATGGCGGTCGCGATGGCCCGCCACCAGGCGTGGGATGTGGCCAACCGGGAGATCAAACCATACAGCAAGAAACCCGCGACCAACGCGGCCAGCGGTTTCCAACACGTGCTGCGATCGTATGCCGGCCACACGCCGATGATGGCGCTGAGAAGGAAGAACGCCAGCGGCAGATCCAGGGCAGCCAGTCGTAGGGTGTGTTTACGTCGCTGCATCACGCCTCCAATCACGTCGGTGCCGTGTCACAGAATCGTACCTATCCTAGCACGGTTCTGTTCACGTAGCGTGAAGGGAATGTGAGACAATGACTAGAATCCACATCAGAGAGGATCAGGGAGAACCTGTCAATCCCGCCAGTGCGACCACCGCTGGTGGCCAGTCCTCGTGGTACCGCAGCGCCGCCTCGAAATCGGCCCGTGCCCCGTCGTCGTACCCCTGCGCCAGCCGCGCCATCCCGCGCCAGTAGTACGACTCCTCCAGGTTGTTCGCCGTCGCCAGCGTCGCGTCCGCCAGCGCGGCGACGTCGTCGTAGCGCCCCACGGCGTAGTAGCTCTCGTAGGGGCCGAACTGGTACCACAGCATGCGATAGTGCAGCCCCAACTGCCGCGCCTGGTCGTAGGCAGCAGCCGCCTCGGCGTGTCGCCCCAACGAGGTCAGGCTGGAGCCGACGTTGAACCAGGAGAAGATCACCCAATCCGCGCAGTCGGCGTAGGCCACGCAACGCTCGGGCGGGGTCACCGCCTCGGCGCGGGCCGCCTCCAGCGCGCGTTCGTGCATGGCCACGCCGTCCAGGTCGGGGCCCAGCACGGCCGCCAGCGTTTCCCACCGCTCCGGCGCGTAGACGACCAGGTAGGCCCGGTTGAAGACGCGCCACAGTTCATCCATCTCCCGGTAGCCGACCACCACGTCGGGACCGTGGAGCGAGTCGTAGGTGAGGAACTCACCGGCCGCGTCGTCGTAGCCGATGACGAGCCGGTAATGACCCAGTTGGTCACGGGCGTCGCGCACGTACCAGGTCTCGACGATGACGGGAAAGCCCGCGTGCACCAGCGCCTTGATCCGGTCGAGCGTCCCGCCCACGCGCACGATCGCACCCAAGCCCAGCCCTCGGACGTACGATTCCATCTCCCAGGGACTGACGTTCTTGTCCTCCGAGTCGGGTTTGAGGACGGGAGCGACGTCGTACTGGGTCTCGCTACATCCCCAATAGGAGAGCGCCATCGCCAGCGTCGTCGGCCCGCAGTTGTTCCAGCCCTGGTGCTCGTGGCGCAGGCCGGCGAGGGTGATACTGACCGGAGAGATGGACGTTGGCTGGGCGGGAATCGGGGTGGGGGGCAGCGGCGTGGCCGTGGGGGTAGGCAGCGATGTGGAGATTGGGGTGGTCGGGCCAGGAAGATTGCCAACCGGGATGGTAAGTGTCTGCCCAGTGTAAATCGCGTCGGGATCAGTGAGACCGTTGACAGCGACCAGATCATCAATGGAAACGGTAAAAGTCAGAGCAATGGCTCCTAGCGTGTCCCCTGCTTGGACAGTGTACAGCGACGGCGTGGAGGTAGCGGTGGAGATGGGGGGTAGCGGCGTGGGGCTGGGCGTGGCCGTAGCCGGGACTTTTGTGGGCGTTGCTACGCTTACGGTCGAGTCGACGGCTGTTGCTGGCGTGGGAAGGGTATCCGGGTGCGGATTGTGGCGCAGTTTCTGGAGCGGTTCCGGCAGGTAGTAGGCATAGCGGCCCGGCAACCTGCGGACGAGCGCCGGGCAGGCCAACAAGCAGGCTCCCAGCAGCGCCAGGGCCGCGAGGATGGCACGGGTATAGCGTGACTTGACCATACGCCCATCATACCAGAGGTCGGCGCAGGATACAAGGCGATGGGTTTTCACTCTACGAACAGGGCCCTTCACATGAACAGGTTCTTCAGGTGCATCTGATATCGATCCACGGCGCCCTTGATCTCCGCGTAGGCCTGCTCAAGCCCATCCCACCCCTTACCCACGACCTCGGCGCTCTCCAGGTCCTTGTACACGTTAAAGAAGTGTGCCACCTCGTTCAGAAAGTGCCGTGGCACGTCCTCCAGCGTGCGGTACTCGTGGAAGAGCGGGTCGGTGTGGGGCACGGCCAGGATTTTGTCATCCAGTTGCCCCTTATCCACCAGGCGAAAGACCCCCAACGGTCGTGCCTCGATCACGCACCCGGAGAAGGTCGGTTCGTTGGTCATCACCAGCACGTCGAGCGGATCGCCGTCGGCGTGTAGCGTCTGGGGGATGAAGCCATAGTCGCCGGGATAGTGAAGTGAGGAAAAGATCACCCGATCCAGTTTGACAAAGCCGCCCTTTTCGTCGTACTCGTACTTGTTGCGCGACTTTTTGGGGATCTCGACGACCACGTAGACGACCCTGGGCCAGTCCGGCCCCGGTGGTAGTTCGCGCCACAGGTTCATCGCTCAGCCTCCCAGATCAACAGCAGCCCGGCCACCTGCCCGGCTGTTCCACGGAGCAATTCGGCCGGCCTATTATATCTCTCACCGCTGAAACCGTCAACGCGGTGCCATTCTTAATCCTAATGCAACCCAATTGTAACACTTAATACGACGAATGTCAGGTAAAATAAAGCTACTATTTACCCGTCACTGATTCGTCGCTTATGCGTTAAACAATTAAACAGGTTTAGCAACAGGCCCCTGCAGATATGACGATCTGCACCAATCCATACGATAGCATGGACTCAGAGAGCAGGTTGTAGGCAATGGCGTGTCGCTCTCTCGCGCGAGAGCAGGAGGTATGATCATGCGCAGACGCGTTTGGGTCCTGGCTGGAACCATCACACTCAGCCTGTCGGCTCTCCTGAGCTTGATCTGGCTGATGTCCTCATCGCCCCTGGTTGCCCACGCAGATCCGGTCGATATTCCACGCAAGTCCACCACCAACGTTCCGCCTGACGGCCCGATCAAGCAAGCCGCTACCGGAAGCTGTATCGAGATTGACTCCGACATCGCCGGCAGCACCACCTGGACAGCCACCTGTTACCGGATCATGACGAACACGGTGACGGTCCGCTATGGAGCGATCTTGACGATCGCGCCGGTCACCAGCACGCGGGTCGAATTCCAGGCTGGGGCACAGTTGCAGGTCCTCGGCAACCTCCAAGCCCTGGGCGCCGCTACGCGGCCGATCACCTTCACCTCGGTCAACACCACCTCGCCCGGCCGTGGCGACTGGCTCGGCATCATCCTCGAAGACGACGGCGGTGGCGACGTCATCCAGTACTCCACCATCGAATACGCGAACACCGGCGTCAAGATCAACGACGAGGACGATGTCACCATTCTCTCTAACACCTTTCGATACAATGGTGGCGGTAGCAGCACCAGCGGTGCCATCGGCGGTGATACCGACCTCTCTCGCATCGCCAACAACCGCATCTACAGTTGTACCAACGGCATCGCCATGACCGAGGCCGGCCATAACACCATCGTCAGCAACACCATCTATGATATGGACCAATATGGGGTCATTCTTTTTGCGGGCGGAATCTGGGGCGGATCGGACAACGACATCACTGACAACGTGATTGCCACTTGTGCCTACGGTGGACTGCGACTCGAAGTTGGTGGCAGCAATCACGTGTTCAGCAACACGATCTACCTGAATCCCGGTAGCGGGATCTATCTGGACGACCAGAACCTGACCAGTGTGCGACACAACTACGTCTACAGCAACGGCGGCGGGAGTGGCTACGAGGCCGCCATTCTGATTACAAACACGCCCTTTCTATCCGACATCAGTCACAACGTCGTGTACGACGAATATACGGAGACCATCGAATACGACGACAGCAACGGCAGCGTCGGCGGACCGATGGCTTCCAACGCGTTGTGCTCGATCCCCAGCTTTGAGCTGCGGAACGGCGTCGCCGCGGCCATCGACGCTCCCACCAACTGGTGGAGCACCAACACGCCGACGGACAGCGTGTCCGGCCTGGTCGATTTTACGCCCTGGATCCGTCTGTCGCTTGCCGGGACCGCCGACGGAGGCATAACGGTCACGCTGCAGGACCCGAGCGGCAACACCGTGCCGCCCACCGCCCACCGGCTGACGGACCCGCCAGCGCCCAACGCCCGCCGGATCGAGCTGTCCAGCAACTGGGGCACGCCCAGCCCAGCGGTCGTCTTGGTGAGCGACGCGGGGACTGCGACGAGCACTCTGCTCCCGGAGGCAACGCCGGGACCGGACACGATCGTCATCACCGCAACGGACTTTTGCGGGTACCTGGTGACCGCGACGATCGAACTTCCCAACCTGGCCATCACGAAGACGGCAGCCGTCACCCAGGTCGCTGCTGGCGACGTTCTTACCTACCTCGTCAGTTTTGCCAACACCGGCCTTGCACCAGCCATCGACGTTCGGATCACCGACACGCTGCCAGTCGGGACGGCCTGGGTTGGCGACACTGCCGTCTCGAATGGCTGGACCCGCCTGGCGACAGCGCCGCCCACCTGGTTCACCCCGACTCTGCCGCCCGGCGCCTACGGGAGTTTTGTCCTGTCCGTCACCGTCGCTCCCGCGACGTGTGGCTTGAGCCTGACCAACCGGGTGACGATCGGCACGCCCACCCTCGAGACCAGCCTCGACGACAACGTTTCCCATTCCTTACCCGTGACCGTCGTCTGCGCTGACCTGGCCATCGCCAAATTCGCCCGCCCACCCGAAGGTCCGCCCGACGCACCGATCCACTTTACCATCATCTACACCAACAACGGCACCACCGCTGCGGGCGCGACCATCACCGACTGGCTGCCGGAAAACACCACCTACCTCACCGACACCAGCGGCCTGGCTGTCACCCGGTCGCCGGGCCGCCTGACCTGGACCGTCCCCAGCCTGGCGCCGAACGGGGGCGACAGCTTTACCGTCACGCTGAGCTACACGTCGACGGTTTGCCCCGCCACGCTGACGAACACCGTCGCCATCAGTTCCACGATACCCGACCTCAGCCCAGGAGATAACGTGTACACGGCCACCTACCGCGTGCTCTGCAACGTGGACCTCGTCGTCGTCAAGGACGACGATGTCGGCCCAGCCTCTCCCCTGAACACGTTTCAGACGGTTGGCAAGCGAAGCGCTGCGGAGCGGTTGTTGCAGACGGCCTCGGAACAAGCCTCACTCACCGAAACAAGTTTCGGCCGGGCCCTGGCCCAGCACCGCGAGTTCGTCCGCGAGGGAGACCTGATCACCTACACCATCGCCGTCGTCAACACGGGCTCCTTCACCGCCACGGACATCGTGCTCGTCGAGACGATTCCCGAGCACACCGATTACGTGGGCATCGGGTGGACCCACGTCACCACCCGGACCTATACCCAGACGGTGGGCACGCTGGTCCCCGGCGATGGGCGCATCTTTTATCTGGTCGTGCGGGTCCGGGACGTGATACCCGCGGGCGTGGACAACCTGGTCAACCGGGTCTGTGGCTGGAGCGACGAAACCGACGTCTATCCCGACGACAACTGCAACTACGAGGACACGCCGTTCCGCAGTCAGCCGCTGCGGGTGGAAAAGAGCGCAGAAGATTGCATCTCGCCCGGCGAAGAGTTCAACTACCACATCACCTACCGGAACAACACGACTGGCACCACCTTTTACAGCGTCACACTGACCGACACGCTGCCCGCCTATGTCAGCTACACGGGTGGACCCGAGTGGAGTTGCGTCGGCCAGATCTGCAGCCGGGTCGTCGTTTCGATCCCGCCAGGAACGACCGGCACATCGCTCTTGCCCGTGCAACTGAGCGCGGCCTTTCCCTACACAGTTCAGACGAGCATCACCAACGTGGTGGAGATACAGGGAGGCGACCGGTTTGTCCTGGTCACACCGATCGACACTGGCCCTGACCTGTCGGTGATCAAGAACGACAACGTGGGCCCGCTGCCCACGTCACTGCAGGCACGCTGGGAGGCCCTGGACCGGCGTCTCCACCCGCTCCGCCTGCTCAGCCCCGTCCAGGCCACGCAGCAGCGGGAGTTCGTGCGCCCCGGCGAGCGGATCACGTACACCATCCTGTACCTCAACGATGGCTTCGGCCCGGCGACGGGCGTCGTGCTGACCGAGACGCTACCCCTGTACACCAGCTACGTCGGCGGTGGTTGGACACACGCCGGCAACCAGCAGTACGTCCTGAACATCGGTAACCTAGCACCTGGCCAGGGTGGCGGTGCCCGGTTCATCGTGCAGGTGGACGACCCCTTCCCGCCGGGGACAGACCGGGTGATCAACCGGGTGGACATCGGCGGGGGGACACCAGAGTGCAACCAGAGCGACAACTGGTCGGCCGACGACACGCCGGTGCAAACGGACTTGAGACTCTACGTCGCCAACCGTCACTCGGGCACATTGGACGTGTTCAATACCACCGACTTTGACCACGTCAAGACGATCGAGTTAGGCGTGAATCCCTACGGCATGGCCGTCTCTGGCGATCACCTCTTTGTGGCGGACTTTGCAGAAGACGGTGCCGGCGGCAGCGTGCAGGTCGTCGACTTACTCAGCGACACCGTGATCGCTTCGACCGCGGTGGGGGCCCACCCGGTTCACGTGGCCGCGTACGACGGCCACATCTACGTCGCCGGCCACAGCGGCCCTCCGCCGATCACGGTCATCAGAGCAGATCCGCCGTGGGATATCGCCGCCGAGGTGTATCTGCACCGCTACCTGACCTACGAGTTCGGCTTCTTTGGCGCTACCGCCGACGAGAGCCGGGGGTGCGTGTATCTCACCAAGCCTGACTTTGGCGGCGAAGGTGTCTGGAGGCTGACCCCGGTCAGCACCACCTGGACGCTGGACTATGTCTATCCCACCGACGCGACGCAGAGCCAGAACCTGCGATCGATCCTCTACCACCCCACGACAGATCGGGTCTACAGCGCCATTGGCCTGATCGACGAGCTATGGGTCTTTGACCCCGACGACTGGGAACTGGTGGAGCGGATTCCCACGGGACACCAGGATCCGACCAACCCCGGCTACGGTGCCCACGGCCTGGCTGCCCTGGGCCAGTGCGTCTTTGTGAGCAACTACCTGGACGAATCGGTGACAGCCGTCGTGGACGGGAGCTGTGTGGAGAGCCTGGGGCCAGGTTCGGTCGCTCCCCCGGCCGGGCCATACAGGGTCTACCTGCCGGCGGTGAGCAAGAACTATACACCCGGGCGGAGGATCGTGACGATTCCTTTGAGCGGGCGGCCTGAGGGAATGACGGGGGTAGGCCACCTTCTCTTCGTGACGCTGCCACATGAGGATCGCGTGGCGATCATCAACACGGAGACGCTGACCGTCATCGACGAGATCCACACACAGGGTGACTACCCACACACGGTCATTCTGGCCGGGGGCAACTATCTCAACCGGGGCCCTTGAGCGCTGTGGTTCTACCTGGTGACCAGGGCTCCTTCTCTTCACCCCAAAGCGTCAAGTCGAAACACATCCCCCTGCGCCGGCACCGCCACTTTGCGCACGCCGAGCCGCTCGAGCCCGTCGGCCAGTGCCGCGGCCGGGCCAGCGTCGCCGTGGACGACGAACGCCTGCCGCAGATCCTGGGCGATGGGCTTCACCCAACCCAACAGCTCATTCCGATCGGCGTGAGCGCTGTAGCCGTTGATCGTCTCGACGCGCGCCCGCAGCGGGTACTCCTGGCCGAAAATCCTCACCACCGGCTGCCGCTCGACCAGCCGCCGGCCCAGCGTGTGGGGGGCCTGCCAACTGACGATCAACACCGCGTTGCGCGGATCGCCGATGGTGTGCTTGAGGTGATGCTGTATCCGCCCCGCCTCGCACATCCCCGAGGCGCTGATGATGACTGCCGGTCCCTCCAGGTCGTTCAGCGCCTTGGAGTCCTCCACGTTGCGGATGTAGCGCAGCCGGCCAAAGCCAAAGGGGTCCGGGTGGCGATCCCGGGCCATGAACTCGCGTAGCTCCTCGTCGTAGCACTCAGGGTGGAGCCGGAACACCCCGGTCACGTTGACCGCCAGGGGGCTGTCCACAAAGATCGGCACGTCGGGCAGTTTCTGTGCGCTCGCCAGCCGATGCAGGCTGTAGACGATCTCCTGTGTACGGCCCACGGTGAAGGCGGGAATCACAACTTTGCCACCGTGGGTGCACGTCTCGCCGATCAGGCGGTGGAGCCGCTGCTCGGCCTCCTCGTGGGGCGGGTGCACCCGGTCGCCGTAGGTGGACTCGATGATGAGCACGTCAACCGGCAGTGCGGGAGCGGGGTCGCGCAGGATCGGCATGTCGTGCCGCCCCAGATCGCCGCTGAAGAGCAGCCGCGTCTGCCGCTGGCCTTCCTCGATCTCCAGGAGGACGATGGCCGAGCCGAGGATGTGTCCTGCGTCGAGGAAGGTACACCGCACGCCCGGCGCGACGGACACGGGCCGGGCGTAGCCCACGCTCACAAACTGCTCCAGGCTGGCGATGGCGTCGGCGTGGGTGTAGATCGGCTCGACGGGCGGCTGGCCCTTGCGGGCGCGCTTCTTGTTGACGTAGGCGACGTCCTGCTCCTGGATGTAGGCCGAGTCCCGCAGCATCGCCGCGCACAGGTCTCGCGTGGCGAACGTACAGTAGATGGAGCCCTGGAATCCACTGCGCACCAGGTTGGGGATGTTGCCGGAGTGGTCAATGTGGGCGTGGGAGAGAACGAGCGCGTCCACGCTCGCGGCGTCGAAGGGCAGGTAGCGGTTGCGCTCGAAACTCTCCCGCCGCTTGCCCTGAAACAATCCACATTCCAACAGGATGCGGCTGCCATTGACCGAAATGAGGTGCTGGGAGCCGGTGACAGTCTGTGCTGCGCCGAGAAACTGTATCTCCATAGTGTGCTTGTGCCTCACCTAGCATCTAGTATCCAGTATCTCCAGGATCGCCTCGCCGTACGTCTTCCGCTTCCACCGGCCGAGCTCCTCGACGCGGCTCAGCTCCTCGAGCGTGCGGGGAGGCTGCTCGGCCAGCGCCCACAGGACGGCGTTGCTGACGATGACGTCGGCATCCACCTCACGCTCGGCCGCCACCTGCTTGCGCCAGTCACGCAGCGCCTGGAAACGCGCCATCTCCTCTTCGGAATGACGCGGGGGGGGCGGAGAGGGCTGGGGTGGTTGGGCTCGCATCCCCCGCTTGACGGCCCGCAGCAGGCGCCCCCCATACCGGCGCATGTGGTAGGGCTTGATGCCGGGCACGCCACTCAGATCCCCCCGCGTGCAAGGACGGGTCTGGGCCAGCGCGAGGAGCACGTGGTCGTTGAGCACCTTGAAGAGCGGGAGGTCTCGACGGCGGGCCTCCCGATCGCGCCAGACGTAGAGCTCACGCAGGATGGCCTGCTCGCGCCCGGTGAGATCGAACGCCCCCTTGATGCGCCTAAAGTCCTCCGGGTCAAAGCCACGAGACGTGGGCCTGGAGGCGGCAATGTGGTCGAAAACCTCCCGAGCCTCCTCATAACGCCCTGCCTGCATCAGCGCGTCAGCCTGAAGGCGGCGGAGAGGCAACAGGTAATGGGTATCCATGCAAGCGTAGGCGAGGGCCTCCGGGGCCAGAGGACGCTTGCCCCAATTGTAGCGTTGGTAGCGTTTGTTGGTGCGCACGTCAAAGGTCTCCTTCAACACGTCGCCCAACCCGACGCGGGGCCAGCCCAGGATGCGCGCCGCCCACATCGTGTCGAACAGATTGGCAAAGTGAAACTTGAAGTCCCGCTTGAGGCACATCACGTCGTACTCAGCGGCGTGGAAGACTTTCTGCACCCCAGCGTCAGCGAAAACACGCGCCAGCGGCGAGAGATCCGTCCCCGCCAGCGGGTCCACGATGTAGTCGGCGCCAGGGATAGAGCATTGGATCAGACACACCCGCTCGTGGTAAGCGTAGAGAGAGTTGGACTCGGTATCCACGGCGATGGCAGGTTCGCCAGAGAGACGGTCCAGCAGCGCGGCCAGTTGCGGTGGCGAGGTGACGATGATGGGCGACAGCAGGTGAGATGCCTCCTTCGAAGGCGGGCGGTGGCTCATATCAACCTTGTCAAAACCAGTGTGGCCAGGCCCAGGTAGATAAAGTACCCACAGGCGTCGGTGATGGTGGTGACCAATATGGGCGAACCCAGCGCCGGGTCGATCCGCAGGATCTGCATGATCAAGGGGACCGCCGCGCCAGCGATGCCCGCGCCGACCATGTTCAGGAGAGTCGCAAGTCCGACGATAGCGCCGAGCATCGGCGTCCCTTTCCACATCAGCGCGATCAGCGCGATTAGACCACCGACGGCGATGCCGTTGGCCAGGCCAACGAGCATTTCCCGTGCCAGGGTGCGAACCCCGTCACGGGGGCTCAGTTCGCCCAGGGCCAACCCACGCACGGTCACGGTGAGCGTCTGAGTGCCGGCGCTGCCGCTGACGCCAGCGACGATGGGGAAAAAGGCGGCCAGCGCGGCCACGCGGGCGATGGTGCTCTCAAACAGGCTCAGGACGGTGGCTGAGGCCAGCGCCGTGCCCAGGTTGAGCACCAGCCAGGGCAACCGGGTCCGCAGCACAGCGGGGATCGGTACGTCAGGGGGAGACTCCTCCGGCACACCACCCAACCGGTAGATGTCCTCCGTCGCCTCTTCCTCCAGCACCTCGACCAGGTCGCCGTGGGTGATGAGGCCCAGCAGATGCATCCTGTCGTCCACGACGGGCAGGGCCAGCAGGTCGTAGCGGGCCATCAGCCGGGCCGCCTCCTCCTGGTCGGCGTCGGCCCGCACATGGATGACGTCAGGGTCCATGATCGCCTCGATGCGAGTGGACGGTGGGGCGACGACAATCTGGCGCAAAGAGACTACCCCCACCAGACGGACATCCTCGTCCACGACGAAGAGGTAGTAGACGTCTTCCGACTCTGGCGCGATCATCCGCAGGTGGACGACGGCCTCCTCGACCGTCATCTCCCTGTAGAGGGTAATCCTGGCGGAGGTCATCAGGCCGCCGGCCGTCTCGTCGGCGTGGACCAGGAGCGGACGAATCTCCTCCGGCTCCTCCATCGTGGCCAGGAGCTTGGCCGCCTGCTCCGGCGCGATGTCGCCCAGGAGGTCGGCCGCCTCGTCTGGCTCCATCTCGTCCAGGATGCGGGCCAGATCCTCCGTATCCAGGCGGGCGGCAATCTCCGCCGCCTCTTCCTCCTCCAACTCCTCCAGGATGTCGGCAGAGTCCTCCAGGTCGAGGCGCGGCAGAAGTTGATCCTGCTCGCTGGGAGGCAGATCGCTGAACAGGGCAGCCTGGTCGGGTGGACGCAGTCCTTCCACCAGCGCCACGGCGTGGCTCCAGTCCCCCTCGGCCAGTGCCTGCCGCACCTGCTCCAGGATGGCGTCTACGTCTAGCAGTTCCATGGCCCGTCCCCCTTAGACAACGGGGGTTATTATCTCACTTTGACAGGAGTTGTCAATTTGAAGTGGTCACTTCTCTGGCCAGGCTTGCAGCCCTGCCCGCCGGGCTGCTTCCCATAGCTCCCGATCAAAGGTTGCCAGCACGATCTCGTATTCGATGCATTCCTGCCAGACCAACGCCGCTGCCAGGTGGACGGCATCATATCCACGCAGACCATGCTCCCACGCCAGCACTTCAGCACGGGAGACCAGGCTCTCATCTATGGCGATGTGAACCCAGGTGGGCCACACCGTTTCCAGCCTCCGCCGTGCCTCCAGTGCTTCCTCCTCCAAAAGGAAGCCCCTTCGAGCACCCCGGGCCAGGGCGGCTCCCAGTTCTGCCCGTGTCAGCAAGCCGGTTCCCATTGCCTGCGCCTGACGGAGCATATCTCGGGTATCCCTCGATCCTTCCTCCGCGACGAACAACTTGACCAAGGCACTGGTGTCGGCGTAGACGATCATTCGCGATCCTCCACCACCAGGTCGCTGAGCAGTCCTGGCCCCCGGTTCACACCGGCGGGCTCCGGTATCTGAAACGGACTGCCGTTCCAGGTCAGAAACCCTTCGGCGGCCAGTTTCCACATCCGCTCCTCCACTCCTGGCGGCAGAGCTATCTCACCTGGCGGAGAGATGGGCACCAGATGGGCCACGGCTTTCCCCCGCATGGTCACCACGATGATCTGTCCCTGCCGGACGACGCGCAGATAGTGACCCAGATGGTCCTTGAGTTCTCGAACGCCAACGCGCTCCATATCTTTACCCTCCCAAAACTTGTGGCCACATTATACGCTACATGGCCACTTATCGCAAATCCTGGCGCTGCGGCTGATGATGAAGGCGATGAAGAAGCCGGAAGGCGACTTCCGAGACTGGGAGGCGATCCGCGCCTGGGCGGATGGGGTGCGCCCGGCACTTTCGTGACCCTCAACCGTGACCTCTGGCACTGGTCAACGTGACCTCCGACCGGGTATGATGCTCACGCCGTAGAGTACGAGCGACGCATCACCTGCCCGGAGGAGTAGAATGACCGGTGACGTTCAGAGACCCCTCACCAACTGTCCAACCACCCATCCAACCAAGAAACAGGGCAGCGACACGCTTGGCGCGCTGCGGCGGGCGATCTTTATGCTGTCGCTGCCCTTCGGGATCCTCAGCTTTGCCCTTCCCATCTATGGCAAAGAGATCGGCGCCGACGCGGTCCAGATCGGCCTCTTCTTCTCCGCCTTTTCCCTCATGACGGTGCTGCTGCGTCCCATCGTCGGCGCAGGGCTGGACCGCTACGGCCGTCGTCCCTTCTTCCTGGCCGGGTTGGCCGGCTATGCCGCGACCATGTTCGCCTTTGCCTTCTCGAGCCGGGTCTGGGTCATCGTCCTCGCCCGCGCGCTTCAGGGAACCGCTTCCGCGTTCCTGTGGCTCGCCGCCCGTGCCATCACCGCCGACGTGGCCGGAGACGATCAACGGGGGCGCTCCTTCGGGAGCGTGGATCAGTCCAGCAGCCAGGGGGCGATTCTGGGCACGTTTATCGGCTTCGGCGTGCTGATGCCGTTCGCCATTGAGCGGGGTTGGCGCCTCCTCTTCGTCGGCTATGGGGCGGTGAACCTGGTCGCGGCGCTGTTGGCCTGGCGCCGCCTGCCAGAGACCAATCCGGTGGGCAGGGGGACGGCCGCACGTACGGCCCGCCGTCCCATCCTCTGGTCCCGGCCCTGGGTCCTGTTGCTCCTGGTGACGGCCGTCACCGGCGCATCGTGGGCCATGATCTCCCCCATCTTGATGATCTTTTTGCAGGAGAAACTGGCGGTGGGCGTGGACGATCTGGCGTGGGCGTTCCTGCCCTCTGCGCTGGTGTGGGCGATTCTGCCCGCCCGGCTGGGCAGGCTGGCCGACCGGTTCGGGCGGAAACCGCTGATGGTACTGGGGATGGCGGTGGCGGCTGGCACCTCCTTCTTCATCCCCGGCCTCACCAGCCTGGGGGGACTGGCGGCTCTGTGGGCGCTGCAGGCGCTCTGCTACGCGGCCGGCGACCCGGCCGAACAGGCGCTGGTGGCCGACCTGACCGGCGGCGACCAGCGCGGGCGGGCGTACGGGCTGTACACGCTGGCGGCCGGGCTGGGCGCGACCGTCGGCCCGTTGGTGGGGGGATGGCTGTACGAGGCCGCCGGCCCCCAGGCCCCCTTCTTCGGTAACGGCGTCGTGCTGGCCCTGTGCACAGTGGTGCTGGGGGCGCTGTTGCAGGTCCCTGCCAGGAGCGACGACGCATCGCTGGCTTGATCAAACGGTCGAAACGTGGTATGGTCTGGCGTATGGTGCGACGGACGTACTTTCTGCTGAGCTTGAGCCAGGACGTGGTGCTGCTGATCGTGGCAGCAATCATATTGCTCGACCTGTACGGGGCCGGCTGGACCTGGGGGGTGGCGGCAGGATTGTTGATCGCGCTGGGCATCCTGTACCATCGATGGCCAAACCGCTCGTACCACCTGTACCTGGCGATGGAGACGGCGCTGGTCGTTGGCCTGACAACGCTCGATACCGTCGCCATGGTGTTGTGCTTTACGCTCAGTGTGCACGCGGTGATCCTGTTCCCGAACCGCACCGGTGCGCTGTGGATCGCCCTCCTGATCCTGGCGACCGGGGCGGTGAACGTCTACCGGCAGGGCTGGCTCAGCGGTGTACTCGAGACGCTGGTGTATGCGGTCGGGTATGCCTCTTTTGGCTTCGCGCACTATGCCCGGGAGCGGGCCGAGGCGGCCCGGCACGAAAGCCAAACGCTGTTGGCAGAGCTGCAGGAGGCGCACCGCTAACTGCAGGCCTACGCTGACCGGGTCGAGGAACTGGCCGTGGCCGAGGAGCGCAACCGGCTGGCCCGCGAGATGCACGACACGCTGGGACACCGCCTGACGGTGGCGGCCGTGCAACTGGAGGGCGCGCAGCGGCTGATCCCCCGCGACCCCCAGCGGGCCGCGCACATGGTGGGCACGGTGCGCGACCAGGTGCGCGAGGCCCTGAGCGAGCTGCGGCGCACGGTGGCAGCGCTGCGCACGCCGCTGGCGGCCGATCTGCCGCTGCCCACCGCGCTGGCGCGGCTGGCGGCGGGCTTCGAAGGGGCCACCGGCCTCGCTGTCCACCTCACGCTGCCGGAGGAGATGCCGGCCTTGCCCGACACCCACCGGCTGGCCCTCTACCGGGCGGCCCAGGAGGCGCTGACCAACGTGCAGCGCCACGCGCAGGCGCAGGACGTGTGGCTTCAGTTGGCCCGACAGGACGAGACGGTCACACTCACCGTCGGCGACAACGGTGTGGGCGCCCCGGTCGATGCGGAACGGGCTGGCTTTGGGCTGCGTGGAATGCAGGAGCGCGCTGCACAACTGGGCGGTGAACTCGCGCTGGAATCGAGGCCGGACGGTGGCGCGCAGCTTTTCCTCCGCCTGCCGCTGCCCACGGAGGGGACCGATGGCTGAATCAATCCGCGTCCTGCTGGTCGACGACCAGAAGCTGATGCGCGAGGGGTTGCGCGTCCTGCTGGAGCTGGAGCCCGACCTGGACGTGGTCGCCGAGGCCGGGGATGGGCAGGCGGCGGTGGAAGCCTACGCCGCCCACCAACCGGACGTCGTGCTGATGGACATCCGCATGCCGGGCATGGACGGCGTCGAGGCGACCTGGCGCTTGCGGGAGCGCTGGCCCCAGGCCCGGGTCATCATCTTGACTACGTTCGACGACGACGAGTACGTCTTTGAGGGGCTGCGGGCGGGAGCCCTGGGCTATTTGCTCAAGGACGTGTCGGGACAAGAGCTGGCGGAAGCGGTGCGCACGGTGGCCACAGGGGGGGCGCTGATCGAGCCGTCGGTGGCCCGCAAGGTGCTGGCCGAGTTCGCCCGGCTGGCCCCACCTGCGCGGCCGCTGGAGGAGGCCCTGCCCGAGCCCCTCTCCGGGCGGGAGCGAGAGGTATTGCAGTTGTTGGGCCAGGGATTGAGCAATCGCGAGATCGCGACGCGCCTGAGCCTGGCCGAAGGCACCGTCAAGAACTATGTGACCGGCATCCTGCAGAAGCTGGGCGTCCGCGACCGCACCCAGGCGGCCGTGCGCGCCCGCGAACTGGGCGTGATTTGAGACAGATGCCTACACACGCTCCGAGCGGATCGCCAGATCCGCGACTGCCCTCAACAGGCCCGATTAAGCGTTGGATCGTTCGACTGAGCTCATGACAAAGTCTAGCGACTCAACGCGAGCGATAGAGCAGATTATGTCAATATAGCGTTATAGTACTAGCCCCTGCTCCTTTCCCCACCTATACAGCTACGCTCCAACCGGATCGCCCGCAAGCGAAGCGACTCCGGCGGCCAACAACGGGATCTGGCGATCCCTTTAGAGCGAAATGAAGAACAACACTCAAAAGGGTGACTACCACGAGTGGAGATCGAAGAATCACTACACACCGCGTCTAGACGGACTGGACACCTGACCAGGTAAAAGACTGGCCATTTGTCCAATCCCAAGATTGTCCGGCGGGCCGATGCACCGGTGAGTCATCTGTGTTACACTGTAGACAGTCACACGAAGAGTCACTTTCGACCGACGGAGGGAGACTGCGATGGGAACCGACGTCAATGGTGCATTGATTGACCTGCGCGACGTGGTCAAGACCTACGAGACCGGCGCGGGAGGGCTGACCGTCCTCAAGGACATCACCTTGCAGGTGCGGCCCGGCGAGTTCGTCAGCGTGGTGGGCCCCTCGGGGTCAGGCAAGTCCACGCTCCTGAACATGATCACCGGCATCGACCGCCCCACCAGCGGCGAGGTGTTCGTCGGTGGCCAGGCCGTCCACGCGCTGAGCGAGAACCAGTTGGCCCGCTGGCGCGGGCGTCACGTCGGCGTCATCTTCCAGTTCTTCCAACTGCTGCCCACGCTGACGACGCTGGAGAACGTGATGCTGCCGATGGACTTTTGCGACACGTATCGGCGGCGCGAGCGCAAGCGGCGGGTAATGCACCTGCTCGAGCAGGTCGGCATCGCCGAGCAGGCGCACAAGCTGCCCAGCGCGCTCAGCGGCGGGGAGCAGCAGCGGGCGGCGATCGCCCGGGCGCTGGCCAACGACCCGTCGCTGGTCGTCGCCGACGAGCCGACGGGCAACCTGGACACGGTCACCGCCGGCGAGGTGTTCGCGCTGTTCGAGGAGCTGGTGGATCGGGGCAAGACGCTGCTGGTCGTCACCCACGACCGGAGCCTGAGCGCGCGAACCGAGCGGGTGCTCCACCTCCTCGATGGACGTCTCCACCGTGACGAAAACAACGGCAAGTGGACACGGTGACACAGGGACAGGGAGAATACGCTTACGGTTCACGGATTACGCATCACGCATTACGCATTACGCATCACGCATCACAGGATCCCTACCCCCAGAAGTATCGCAACTTGAGAGGTCTCAACGATGAGCATCATCTGGCGCAAAGTCTGGCGCGACCTGTGGGGCAGCAAGTTCCGCACGCTCCTGGTCGTAATCTCCACCGCCGTGGGCGTGTTCGCCCTCGGATTCGTCTACGGCACGTCTGACGTGCTGCGCACCCGGATGACGGAGAGTCACCGGGCGAGCGTCTTTCCGCACATCACGTTCTACACCGGCCTGTTCGACGAGGACGTCATTGACACGATGCGGCACGAGCCCGGCGTCGCCGACGTGGAAGGCCAACGTGTAGCCACCTTCCGCTGGAAGCTGGAGGATGAGCCGGACTGGCGCGACGGGGCCGTGATCGCGCGCGCCGACTATGAGGCGCAGCGTATGGACCTGTTTGACCTGCGGGATGGCAGTTGGCCAGCGGGACGCAAGCTCGCCGTGGAGCGACTGGCGTCGCGATACTTTGGCGTTCCCATGGGCACGCCGGTCAGCGTCGAGTTTGGGCGAACCGAGCGCCGCCTGCCCGTCGGGGGCATCGTGCGCATGTCCCAGGTCTCTCCCCCCCAGTGGGGCGGCGATGCGACCTTTTTCGCCACCCCGGAGACCGTCGCCTGGCTGACCGACCAGGAGCAGGGGTTCAACCGGCTCCACGTCCGCCTGGAGTCGTTCAGCGAGGAGGGCGCGGAAGAAGCTGCCGAGCGGGTCCAGGATCGGTTGGAACGCATGGACGTGGGGGTGGGCGGGTATGAAATCACCGACCCCGAGGTCCACTGGCTCCAGGAGACGATGGACTCGATACTGCTGATTTTGAAGATACTGGGCGCGCTGTCGCTGGGGCTGAGCGGCTTCTTGATCGTCAACATGATGAACGCCACCGTCGCCCAGCAGGTATGGCAGATCGGCGTGATGAAGGTGGTCGGCGCGACGGGAAGGCGCCTGGTGCGCATATACCTGGCGACGGCGTTGATCTATGGCCTGCTCTCCCTGTTCCTGGCCGTGCCGCTGGGGGCCATCGCCGCCCACCTGCTGGCGGGATGGCTGCTTGATCTGATGAACATCATCCAGGACGCGTTCCGCGTGATGCCGGTGGCGGTGGGGATCCAGGTCGCGGTGGGGCTGGTCGTGCCCCTGCTGGCGGCGCTGGTGCCGGTGATCGGCGGTGCACGCATCACGCCACACCAGGCCATCAGCAACTATGGCCTGGGGGCCGGGTTCGGACGGAGCTGGTTCGACCGGTTGATCGGGCGAGTCCGTCGCCTGCCGCGCCCGCTGGCGCTCAGCCTGCGCAACACCTTCCGGCGCAAAGCGCGCATCGTGTTGACGCTGATCACGCTGGTGCTCGGCGGCGTGATGTTCATCGTGGTGATGAGCGTGGGGGCCTCGATGAGCAACACCATCGAAGTGCTGCTCAACGACTTTGGCTTCGACGTATTGGTCGTATTTGACCGCACGCATCGCGTGGCCCGTCTGACCGAGGTGACCGGGAGTGTGGCCGGCGTGACCTCCGTCGAGGTATGGGACGTGCGGGGCGCGACGCTGGAGTTGAAGGACGGTGAGGAACTGCAGGGACAACTCTGGGGGATACCGGACAACTCCCAGTTGTTCAACCCCCGGATCACGAGCGGCCGTGCGCTGCTGCCCGGAGACGGTCGCGCGATTTTGCTCAACACCAAGATCGCGGCAGATGAAGACATCCGGGTCGGGGACACGGTCACGATGACCGTCGCCGAGAGAGAACTGAGCTGGACGGTGGTAGGCCTGGTCGTCAACATCAACAACCAGCAACGCGACAACTTTGTCCCCTTTGACACGCTGGCGCGGGAGATCGGCAACGCCAACCGGGGGGCGTTCGTGATGTTGACGTCTGAAGAGCACGATTTCGAGTCCCATGAGCAGTTGATCCGCGACATGCGGGCGACGTACACTGCACATCGCCTCAAGCCCGTGTTCTTTCAGAGCGGCGGCGAACTCCGGGAGCAGACCAAATCACAGTTTGACATGATCACGTATCTCATGCTGGCGATGGCGGTGCTGGCGGCGGTGGTGGGCAGCGTCGGGCTGATGAGCACGATGTCGATCAACGTGGTCGAACGGAGGCGGGAGATCGGCGTGATGCGCGCGACCGGCGCGACGTCCGTGGCCATCCTGGGGATCTTTGTCGTCGAAGGCGTGTTGGTGGGTATGTTGAGCTGGCTGCTCGCCGTCCCGCTCAGCTACCCCGGAGCGCGCGTCTTTAGCGACGTCGTCGGTAGCACGTTGTTCCAGTTTCCGCTCGACTTTGACTACTCCATGGCTGGGATGGTGGCCTGGCTGGTGATCGTGGTCGTACTGTCGGCGCTGGCGAGCCTGTGGCCGGCGCTGCGCGCGACGCAGGTCAGCGTGCGGGAAGCGCTGGCATATGAATGACCAATGACCAATGAACAATGACCAATGAACAATGACCAATGGAAAAGCTTTGGATACAGACGGAACACGCAATACGCAATACGCATGGCGACGGAGGAATCACGCGATGAGAAAGAGACAAGTGCTGGCTAGATTATTGGCACTGGCAACCGTCGGGTTGCTGGCAGGGTGCGGCGGAGCGGCTACGGTTGAGTCCGAATCGGCGGAAGCGGTGCCGGTCGTGTCCCAGGAGGACGACAAGGTGATCGCCGAGGCGGCCATCGAGCCGGCCCGCTGGGCTGAGCTGCGCTTCGAGCCCGGCGGTGCGGCCGTCGAGGTGCTCGTGCAGGAGGGGGACGTCGTCTCCGAGGACGACCTGCTCGTCCGCTTCGATCCCATCGACGCCCAACTCGCGGTCCAGGAGGCCGAGGCGGCGCTGGCCGCCGCCCAGGCCCAACTGGCGCAGGTGAAGGCCCCCTCGCGCCCGCAGGAGATCGCCGTCGCCGAGGCGCAGTTGGCGGTCGCAGAGGGCGCGCTCGCTCAGGCTGCCGCCCAGCGGGACCGGCTCGCCGCCGGGGCGACGGACGCCGAGGTCGCCGCCGCGCAGGCCCAACTGGCGCAGGCGATGGCGCAGCAACTGCAGGCCGAGGACGCGCACGACGCGACGATGAAGTGCTTCAAGTTCACCCTCCCCGACGGCACCAAGGACAAGTTCTGCCCCGCGCTGGGCACGTACGAGGAATTGGCCCGCTACCAGATGCTGGCCGCCGACGACGCGCTGGCCGCCGCGCAGGCCCAACTGGAGGCCGCGCAGGGCGGGGCCGGGGCACAGCTTCGCGCCGCCCGGGCGGCGGTGGACTCGGCCACGGCGCAGCGGGACGCCGCCCAGGCGCAGCTCGACCTGGCGCAGGCGGGGAGCACGCCGGAGCAGGTCGCCGCAGCCCAGGCGCAGGTGACCCAGGTCGAGGCAGCGCTGGCGACGGCGCAGGCGGCGCTCGAGCGCACCGAGATCCGCGCCCCCTTCGCCGGGACGGTGGTCGAGGTCAGCGTCGACGCCGGGGACACGGCCCGGCCGGGCCAGGTGATCGTGGTGCTGGCGACGCTGGACCGGCTCCAGGCGCGCACGGTCGACCTGACGGAGCTGGACGTGGCGCGGGTGGCGGAGGGACGGCCGGTGGTGGTGAAGGTGGACGCGCTGCCCGACGCGCCGTTGAGCGGACACGTATTGCGTATCGACGAGCAGAGCGAGGACTACCGGGGGGACGTGGTCTACCCCGTCACCGTCGGGCTGGATGGGGACACAACCGCTCTTCGTTGGGGCATGACGGCGATGGTGGAGATTGAGGCTGAGCAAGAATGACCAATGACCAATGACCAATGACCAATGGCAGAAGCATTGTGGTTTGATGGGGCATTGTCCGTAGGAGGGCAAAGATGAGAAAGTGGATGGTCCTAGTCGTGGGGTTGCTGCTGGTCGCAGGGTGCAGTGGGGCGGGTGGAACGGCCGAGCCGTCAGCGGAGGCGGAGGCGGTCGCGCGGGAACCTGAGGGCCGCGTGACCCTGGCCGAGGCGGTGGTCGAGCCGGCCCGGTGGAGCGATCTGCGCTTCACCACCGGCGGCACCGTCGCCCAGGTGTCGGTCGAGCCGGGGGACCAGGTCGCCGCCGGCGACCTGCTGGTGGAACTGGATCGCACCGACCTGGCGCTGGCGGTGCAGGAGGCGGAGGCGGCGGTCGCCTCGGCCCAGGCCCAACTGGCGCAGGTGCAGGCCGGCCCGCGCCCGGAGGAGATCGCCGCCGCCGAGCACCAACTGGCGGACGCCGTCGCCGCGCTATCGCGGGCGACGGCCCAACGGGATCAACTCGCCGCCGGGACGACGGCCGCCGAGATCGCCGCCGCGCAGGCGGAGGTAGCGCAGGCCCAGGCGGAGCAACGCGCCGTCGAGGAGATGCACCGCAAGGCGTACAAGGACAAGGACGAGGACACGAGGAAGCAGGCGGACTATCAGCTCCACGCCGCCAGAGAAGCGGTGGCCGCAGCGCAGGCCAAGCTGGCGGCCGCGCAGGGCGGGGCCGGGGCCCGGCTCCGTGACGCCCAGGCGGGCGTGTCGGCGGCGTCGGCACAGCGGGACGTCGCCCAGGCCGAGCTCGACCTGCTGAAAGCCGGGGTCACGCTGGAGGAGGTCGCGGTGAGCGCGGCGGCGGTCCGGCAGGCCGAGGTGGCCGTGGCGACGACAGAGGAGGCGCTGACGCGCACCGAGATCGGCGCCCCCTTCGCCGGCGTCGTCACGAAGGTGAACGTCGAAGCGGGCGAGACGGCAGCGCCGGGCGACGTGGTCGTGGTGCTGGCTGGGCTGGATCGGCTCCAGGCGCGCACGATCGATCTGACGGAGTTGGACGTGGCGCAGGTGATGGAGGGGCAGCCGGTGGTGGTGACGGTGGACGCGCTGCCCGGGGTGGAGTTGCGGGGGCACGTGGCGCGCATCGGGCTGCGGTCGGAGGACTACCGGGGGGACGTGGTCTATCCGGTGATCGTCGAGCTGGACGAGGACGCGCCGGGACTGCGCTGGGGCATGACGGCGGTGGTGGAGATCGAAACGGACTGAGGAGGCGATCATGGCAGGAAAAGCAGGCTTGAAAGCAGGACTGATTGGCCTGGCCGTCCTGTTGGCAATGACGCTGATCAATCAGCTCTTGCCCATATCAGGAGGCCTGGTGTACGCACTCTGCGGGGTGAACATGCTGATATACGCTGGCATCGGGGTACTGGCCGGGTTCTTCCTGGCCCCGCCGCGCGCCGCCGGCACGGGGGCGGGGGCAGGTGCCATCGCCGGACTGATCAGCGGGGTGGTCAATGGAGTGGTCGGCTATGTGATCACGGCCATCCGAATGGCACGGGGGATGGGCCTTCCGGGCGTCACCCCCCAGCAGATGCAGCAGTTGGCCGAGAGTGGCATGGATCCGATGATGCTCGCCATTCCAGGCGCGATCTGTGGCATGGCCATCGGCTCTGGGCTGGCAGCCATCGGCGGGGCGATCGTCGCCGCCGTCAAGCCCGATTAGTCAGGTGCCAGGCACTTCTCTAACCAGTTCACGACCCAAGACGACTGTTTGCCTGAGCTGTTTTCTCTGCCTCAAACTAGCCAAGTGCCTGGCACCTGTATCATTGCGAGGATAGACAAGATATGATAAGATAACAACCTGATCACCCCCATCCACCACCGGAGGAGGAGATAGGATGAAGCACGCGCCGAGTTGCACGCATGAGGGGCAGGCACCGGTGCGCGCTGGAGAGCCAGCGCTCTCCCGGCGGGCGTTCCTGCGCCTGGCGGGGATGGCAGCCGCCGCAGCGATCCTGGCCGGCTGCAGGCAGCCGGCGCCCCCAGCCGCCGTCCAAAGGACGGCCGTCGTCCCAAGGACGGGCGTCGTCGAGGAGACGATTGTCGTGGAAGAGTCCCCCCCTCCGGCAAATGCCTGGCGCCGGGGTGGCACGTTGATCGTGGGCATGGCCGCCACGTCCATCGTCACCCTGGACCCGGCTGCCTACAGCGACCGGGCCACGGAGACAGTCATCCGCAATATCTTTGATGGCCTGGTGACCCGGACCACCGACAACGAAGTTGTCCTGGAGCTGGCCAGGGACTACCGCTGGGTGGATGGCAAGACCGTCGAGTTCGATCTCAAGCCGGGCGTCAGATTCCACAACGGGGAGGATCTGACAGCGGACGACGTGGTCTTTACCTTTGAGCGCATCCTGAACCAGGAAATTGGGGCGCAGCGCAGGGGCTTTGTCCAAGAGGTGGCGAGCGTGGAGAAGGTAGGCGAAACCACGGTGCGCTTCAATCTCAAGAGCCCCTGGCCCGTTTTTCTCCAGATGCTGGTGCATAACCAGGTCGTGCCCAAGGACTATGTGACGCAGGCCGGTGACGCCGAGTTCGCCAGGAAGCCAGTCGGTGCCGGACCTTTCAAGTTCGTCGAGGGGAACCTGAACGAGCAGATCGTCCTGGAACGTTTCGACGATTACTACGGTGGAGCCGACGCGCTGCCGCCGGTGGGGCCTCCCTACCTGGATCGCGTGATCTTTCGCATGATCCCGGACGTCTCCACCCGGGTCGAGGCTTTGTCCGCCGGAGAGGTGCACATCATCCAGAACGTGCCCGCCCACATGGTGCTCCGGTTGGTCAATAATCCAGATGTAACGATCAAGACCACCGTCGGCACACGGCCCAAGTTCATGGACCTCAACGTCACCATCTCACCCTTCGACGACGTGCGCGTGCGGCAGGCGCTGAACTATGCTGTGGACGCGGACGAAATCCTGGCCAAGGTGGCCAGCGGCTACGGCGTGACCCTGCCCGGCCCGCTCTCGCCTGCCAACCTGTACGCCGACCCCGACCTGGTGCCGTACGGCTACGATCCGGACAAGGCCAAAGCGCTTCTGGACGAAGCCGGGTACGGGCCGAAGGACATCGCCTTCGTGATCGATGCGTATGGACCGTACGTGGAGATCGCCGAGGCCGTGGCCGGGCAGCTCCAGGCGCTGGGTATGGACGTCACGGTGCGCACCTCCGAGTACAACGCGCTGAAGCCGCTCCTTCTCAATTGCGAGCGGCAGGCCTTCTTGCGCGATTGGGGCGATTCGGCCTTTGACCCGGTGGGCTACGTCGAGGCCAAATGGCAGACCTATGCAGCGGACACCCCCGCTGGCCGGAGCAACTATGCCTGCTACTCCAACCCCAGGGTGGACGAACTGATCACGGCGGGAGCCTCGGAGCCGGATCCGGAGAAGCGACGAGAGATCTATTACGAGATGCAACGCCTTGTTCACAAAGACGCGCCAGCCATCTTCTTGTATGTGCCCCAGGAGATCGAGGCTGCTTCTGCCAGGGTGCACAACTGGGAACCCAGTCCCGACAGCCGTGTCAACCTGCACGACGTTTGGCTGTCCGAGTAAGGCACTTGGCCTCAGCCCGGCCCAGCTCAGGAGGAGGGTTATGCTGTTGGGAATCCGATGGGGAAGCCTGCGTGCCAAGATCATCGCCTGGGCCTTTGTTCCCACCGCGATCATCCTGGCCGCAGTCGCCTGGGTCACCTTCACCGCCTACCAGCGGGTGACGGAGGACCTGGTGATCGAGCGGGACCAGAAGCTGACCCGTCTGTCGACCGGTGAGTTCGCGGCGGGGCTGTCAGAATACACCGGCCTCCTCACAGAATACACCGGCCTTCTCGCTGACCTGGCGCGCACCGCGTACATGGTTCAGAATAACCCGGTTGGCCAACGCAATGCTCTCCGGCGGGCCAGAGCCCGTTTCGAGGTGTTTGACGGCGGCGTGCTGATCCTCGATAACCACGGCACGGTCGTGGCCGCCGAACCGGTGCGGCCGGAAACCCTGGGGCAGAACTGGTCCAACCGCTCCTACTTTCGCCAGATGCTGCGCTCTCCGGGGCCAGTCTTCTCGGACGTCGTCGCCGACGGACCGGGAGGGACAGAGGTCATCGTCGTCGCCGTGCCCATCAGGGGAGACCAGGGCCAGTTCCTGGGCATCATGGCCGGCCTGTTTCGCCTGGGCGCAACCACGCTCAGCCCCTTCCACGGCGACATCGCGAGGCTCGGTATCGGGCAAAACGGCAGCGCCTACCTGGTGGACGGCAATGGCCGCGTCATCTACCATTCTGACCCGCAGCGCATTGGGGACGACTTTTCCATCCAACCGATCGTACAGCAGGTGTTGACGGGGAATGTGGGCGCTCTGCGCACCCGCGACCTGGATGGCCGAGACATCGTCGCCAGCTTTGCCCCGGTGCCCGGCACGCCCTGGGGCCTGGTCACCGAGGAAGTCTGGGCCACGTTGATCAGCCCCAGCCAAGCGTATCGGCATTTCCTGCTCTTGCTGCTGGCGCTGGGCGTGGTGGTGCCGGGCCTGGTCGTCGCCGTCGGGGTCAGGCGGATCACAAAGCCCATCACCGAACTCATCGGTGCCGCCCAGGAGGTGGCCGCGGGCAATTTCGGCCAGACGATCACCGCCCGAACGGGGGACGAGATAGAGGAGCTGGCCGAGCAGTTTAACCTCATGGCAGCCCAACTCCAGGAATCGTACGCTCACCTGGAGCAGGGGATGGTCGCCCGGACCCAGGAGTTGGCGACACTGAACGCCATCGCCGCCATCGTGAATCGTTCCCTGGACCTGGAAGAGATCTTGGACGATGCATTGGACAAGATGCTGCAGGTCATGGAGATCGAGGGCGGGGGAATCTATCTCCTGGATGAAGAAGCCGGGGTGCTGAGCGTCGCCGCCCACCGGGGGTTCAGCCCCCAATTCGTGGCCGAGATCGACAGCTTGAAAGTGGGCGAGGGTTTCTCCGGTCACGTGGCCCAGTCCGGCGAGCCGTTGGTCGTCAGGGACGTTTCGACGGACCCCCGGCTCACCCGTGGGGTGGTCAGGGATGAAGGGCTCCACTCTCTGGCCATTGTCCCCCTGAGTTCAAAGGGAAAGGTACTGGGCACCCTGTTCGCCGTGACCCGGGGCTACCGGGAGTTCACCGACCAGGACGTCCAGTTGCTCACCTCCATCGGCCACCAGATCGGGGTGGCGATCGAGAACGCGCGCCTCTTTGAGGCGGAGAGCAAACGACAGCAGGAGGCCACCCTCCTGGCCGAGATGGCCAAGCTCACCAGCGGCACGCTGGAGCTGGACGAGGTGCTCCAGTTGACGGCCGGGTACGCCGTCGACGTCTTTGACGTCGATTGCTGTTGTGTCTTCCTGTACGACGAGGGACGGGGCACGCTGAGACCAGCGGCCCACATCGGGTTCGACGACCAGGTGGCCGCCACGATCGCCGATGCGGAATTCACGCCCAGCGAAAAGATGCGACGGACGGTCTTTGAGTCCCTTCAGCCGCTGATCGTCGAGGGCGTGCCGTCGGATCCGCACCTCAGCCCCCAGGCTCTCCTGGGCCTCCGATCGGCGCTGGTGGTGCCCATCGAGGTGGGAGGGCGGAGGCTGGGAGCCATGCAGTTGGGCACCCGCCAGCCGAGGCGACGGCGTTTCAGCGCCGACGAGGGGGAGCTGGCGCTGGCACTGGCCAATCAGGCGGCGATGGCGATCGAGAACGCGCACCTCTTTGACGCCGAGCGGCGGCGGGCGGAACAGTTCCGCGTGATCAGCGAGGTAGGGCGTCGCATCACCTCCATCCTGGCCGTTGACGAGTTGCTGGACCAGATGGCCAGGTTGATCAAGGAGACCTTTGATTACTACTACGTCGGTTTCGGCCTGGTCGAAGGGGATGAGGTGGTCTCCAAGGCCGGGGCCGGTCCCTTGTGGGATGCGTACCAATCCCTGCATCTCAAAGTGGGCCAGGAAGGGATCGGAGGCTGGGTGGCCCAGAGCGGCCAGCCGCTACTCGTGCCCGACGTGAGCCAGGAGCCGCGGTACCACCTGGTGCCCCAGGCCCCCGGGACCCGCTCAGAACTGTGCGTGCCGCTGAAGACGAAGGAGGCGGTCATCGGTGTGTTGGACGTCCAGAGTGACCAACTGAACGCCTTCGACGAGAGCGACCTGGCGGTGCTCCAATCCCTGGCCAACCAGGCAGCCGTCGCCATCGAGAACGCCCGCCTGTACGAACAGGCCCAGCAGTTGGCCGTGGTCGAGGAGCGCAGTCGCCTGGCCCGCGACCTGCACGACGCCGTCTCCCAGACGCTCTTTTCGGCCAGCCTCATCGCCGAAGCGCTGCCCATGATCTGGGACAGCGATCCGGACAAGGGACGACAACTCTTGAAGGAAATCCGGCGCCTGAGCCGGGGTGCGCTGGCCGAGATGCGCACGCTGTTGCTGGAGCTGCGACCGACGGCGCTGGCCGAGGCGGGCCTGGGCGACCTGCTGCGCCAACTCGGCGAGGCCGTCGCCGGACGGAAGGACGTGTCCGTCACGGTGACGGTGGAGGGCGGGTGTGAGCTGCTGCCCTCCGACGTTCACGTCGCGCTGTATCGCATTGCGCAGGAGGCGCTGAACAACGTCGTCAAGCACGCCCGTGCCAGCCACGTGACGGTCAGTCTGCGCTGTGAAACCCTCACTCCGCCCGACCGCGGACGGTCGGGCAGGGTGAGGGTCAGGCTGTGCATCGGCGACGACGGCTGTGGCTTCGATCCGAGTTGCGTCCCGCTGGACCACCTGGGACTGGGCATCATGCACGAGCGCGCCCAGGCCGTCGAGGCCACGCTGGAGATTGAGAGCGAGCCCGGGCACGGCACACAGATCGCGGTGGTGTGGACGGCGGACGAATGACGAACGACGGAGGACGAAACCTCTCTCGTCATTGGTCTTTTTGTCCTTCGTCTCGTGAGAGAGAGGAAAACCCAATGAGCGCATCAACTCCCATTCGCGTCATGATCGTGGACGACCATGACATGGTCCGCAGAGGGCTGGTGACCTTCTTGATGGTCTGTCCCGACCTGGAACTGGTCGGCGAGGCCATCGACGGCGAAGAAGCCCTGCGCCTGTGCGAGCAAGTCCGACCGGACGTGATCCTGATGGACCTGGTGATGCCCAAGATGAACGGGACGGAGGCCACCCGGGCCATCCGCGAACGATGGCCCCAGGTGCAGGTCGTCGCGCTGACCAGCTTCCAGGAGAAGAAACTGGTGCAGGGAGCACTCCAGGCCGGGGCCATCAGCTATCTGCTGAAGAACGTCTCCGTCGACGAGCTGGGCGAGGCGATCCGGGCGGCCTACGCTGGGCGGCCCACGCTGGCCCCGGAGGCCACCCAGGCGCTGATCCAGGCCACCAGCCAGGGGCCCGCACCGGGCCACGATCTGACCCCGCGCGAGCGCGAGGTCCTGGCCCTGATGGTCGAAGGGTTGAACAACCCCGAGATCGCCGAGCGATTGGGTGTGAGCCGCTCAACGGCCCGTGCTCACGTCAGCAGCATCCTGTCCAAATTGGGCGTCTCAAACCGGGCGGAGGCGGTCGCGCTGGCGGTGCGACGCAAATTGGTCACCTGACCAGGGAAAAGATTGGACATCCATCCAATCGCAAAACCCCCCAGATGCCCGATGCATCCGGGGGGCTTTTGCTTTATAATGCTTGGCGAAGAGTTCAGAGAGATCGAAAATCCAGTGATGAGGTGAAGGTAGTGCGCGTATTGCTCGCTGATGACCAATCCAAGGTACGGTTCGCGTTGCGGGTGTTGCTCGAGAGGCGGTCAGGGCTCAAGGTGGTGGGCGAGGCCGCCACTGCCGAGGATCTGCTGGTCCAAACAGAGATGGCCTGCCCGGACCTGGTGCTGCTCGGGTGGGAGCTCCCGGGCCTGGCGGCGACGAGTTCGCTGTCCGCCTTACGTATGACGTGCCCCGATCTGTGTGTGATCGCCCTCAGCGGGCGGCCGGAGGCGCGTCGCGCCTCGCTGGACGCCGGGGCCGACGCCTTCGTCAGCAAGGCGGACCCGCCAGATCGGTTGCTGGCGGCGATCGCGGATTACCAGCCCAGCTAGCATAGGATAGTCACTCTCTTGAGTGTTGCTCCAAAGGATCGTCAGATCCGGCTGGAGCGTAGCCACCCAAGTACAGTCGGAAATCGGCGAGCGGATTAGAGATAGGAGGGAGAGCGATGGCGGAGGAAGCAAATATGGATACCACGAAGGCTTTGAAACGAGCCTGGGAGACCACCTGGCGTTACCGGGCGCTGTGGATCTTTGGCGTCATCCTGGCGCTGACGACCATGTCCTGGTCGACGGCGGCCTCGTACGGTCGCGACGATCACGGAGAGGGGAGCAGCTTGATCTATGTGCTCCCCAACGGCGACTCCATAGAGATACCAGGGCGCGCCGATGACAGGAGTGATGACAGCGGGGACATCGTCTTCAACTACAAGCACCAGGCCGATGACAGGCCCTACCGCCAGGGAGACGTCATCATCAACTACAACCCTCCCGATGAGTACTCCATGGGAGTGGTGTCGAGAGACAAAGAGGGGCACCTTGATCTCAAGCCACTGGAGCTTGGGCCTAAAGTCGTGAGCGCGATCATCGCCATCGGCATCGGGGTGGCGGGCCTCATCGCTCTGCTGAGCATCGCGGCGATTGTGGCGCGCTACGTCGCGGAGACGGCGCTGATACGGATGGTGGTCGATTACGAAGAGACGGGCCAGAAGCACAGCGTGCGCCAGGGGTTCCGGATGGGCTGGTCGCGTACCGCGTTTCGCCTCTTCCTGATCAAGCTGCTGGTCGGCCTGCCCACGACCCTGGCGTGCATGCTGCTGTTCCTGGTGGCGCTTGCCCCGGTGCTGCTGTGGATCACGAAAAGCACGGCCGCTGGCGTGATCGGCACGCTGGCCACAGTTGGCTTGTTCTTCCCGATGCTCATCCTGCTCATCGCCGTCACCACGGTGCTCGCACTGCTGATCCGGTTCTTCTGGCGGGTGTGCGTACTGGAGGAGCTGGGGGTGCTCGAATCGATCCGCCATGGCTTTAGCATCGTGAGGCGACATCTGAAGGACGTGGCGGTCATGTGGGTGATCACGCTCGGCGTGCGCGTCGGTTGGACGATCGCGACGATCACCATGGCGATCATGCTGTTCCCCGCCATCATCCTGCTGATCATCGCGGGGGGCGTGCTGGCTGGTCTGCCAGCGCTCCTGGTTGGCGGGCTGGCCGGCCTGGTCTTTGAGGGACCGGTGCCGTGGGTCCTGGCAGGCACGGTCGGTGTCCCGATCTTTTTCCTGGTGGTGGCGGCGCCGTGGCTGTTCCTGGACGGGCTGCGGGAGGTGTTCCTGTCCAGCACGTGGACGACGACGTACCGGGAACTGCGTGCTCTGGAGAGCCTGCAGGCAGAGCCGGGGCAGGTGCCCGAGTTAGACGCACCGGGCCTGGCAGCAGCACCGGTCGCGTAACCATCCCAGACCTGACAGGTTTCATAGCTTGCTTTTCGGCGTAGACATATTCCTGATCAGGTCGAGTCTAGCTCAACATGAACCCTTTGGAGACCTGACAGGTTTCACAGCTCACTTTTCGGCATAGACACATCCCTGATCAGGTCGAGTCTAGCTCAAGACGATACCTGTGGAAACCTGTCAGGTCTTGAGGGGGCATCTCAGACCTGACAGGTTTCACAGCTCACTTCTCGGCGTAGACACACCCCTGATCAGGTCGAGCCTGGCTCAAAATGAACCCTTGGAAACCTGTCAGGTCTTGGGCTGGTACTATATGTCGTTCGGCCGGGTGTGGCCGATGATCATCGCGCACGCGCTGTATGATTCCGCCCAGATCGTTCAGGTGGTCAACCTGATCAATCGTGGTATGATCTGAATCGGCAAACCTTGCGAAGGTTGCGCATCGCCCTGGCTGTTGAGGTGTTCTCGGTTGGAAAAGGCATCGCTGGCATCGAGGTTTTCATCTAACCTTCGCAAGGTTTACCACAGGGGATCGGCAAACCTTGCGAAGGTTGCGCATCGCCCTGGCTATTGAGGTGTTCTCGGTTGGAGAAGGCATCGCTGGCATCGAGGTTTTCATCTAACCTTCGCAAGGTTGACTACGAGGCCCCGCGCCTCGTCCCGCTCGACGCGCTGCGCGGCCTGATCATGGTCCTGATGGCGCTGGACCACGCCAACCTCTTTGTCGCGCAGCAGCACTCCTCGGGCGAATACTGGGGAGGTCCATTCCCCGTCTATCGCGACGCACTCCCCTTCCTCGCCCGCCTGGTGACCCACCTGGCAGCGCCGGGCTTTTTCTTCCTGATGGGCGCCGGCATGGTGCTGCTCGCCGATTCCCGCCGGCGGCGTGGCTGGAGCGAGTGGGCCGTGATCTGGCATTTCCTGATCCGGGGTGGGCTGCTGATCGCGCTGCAGTTGCTGGTCGTCAACCGCGCGTGGGAGCTTTCGCCGGGGGGCTGGGGGTTGGATGTCTACGTCGGCGTGTTGTTTGCGCTGGGCGGCACGATGATCCTGGGCAGCCTGCTGCTGTGGCTCGAACCAAAGCTCCTGCTGCCGTTGACCGGTGCGCTCGTCCTGGGCACCGAACTGCTGACCCCCGACCCCAGCTTGTGGAATCAACCCCTCGACCCGCTCCGCCGCGTGCTGCTGGTCCCCGGCGGGACGCCGGCGCTGTGGGTGAACTACCCGGTCCTCCCCTGGCTGGGGCTGGTCACTTTCGGCATGGCGTTCGGGCATTGGCTGGCGGACGACGCCAGGAGGGGTTTCGAGCGGGCGCTCAAGCTGGGCGCGGTGTTCGTCCTGGCCTTTGCCGTGCTCCGCACGCTCGACGGCTTTGGCAACGTCCGTCCGCGGCAGGGAGACACCTGGATCGACGTTCTCAACGTGGTCAAGTACCCGCCCAGCGTCACCTTCAGCCTGTTGACCACGGGCGTCAACCTGATGATCTTGGGGCTGTTCGGCCGGGCGAGTGAGAGACTGCAGCGATTTTTCCAGCCGCTGGTCGTGTTTGGGCGGGTGCCGCTGTTCTTCTACCTGGCCCACCTCTTCCTGTACGCCGGGCTGGGCCTGTGGCTGACACCCGGCGGCACCAGCATCCCCCACATGGTCCCCTATTGGCTGCTGGGCCTGTTGATTCTGTACCCGCTGTGCCTGTGGTACGGGCGGCTCAAGCACCGCCAGCCCGCCAATTCGATCTTGCGTCTCTTCTGATGCCTACCCCCTCTACTTGACAAAAAGAAAAAGTTAGGCTATAATCTAATTAGATAATTATCTACGTTATACCAATATCTAACATTGGTTCCGCCGGGTGCGGCTACCTGGCGCTTCTCACTCGAGTAAAGAGGACGAGACATGCGTAATCCCACGATACTATCGATGCTCGTCAAGGAGCATCAGAACAGACTGTTGGAAGAGGTGAACAAGAGCAGGATGCCCAAGACCACGGGGGCCGCAGGAGCCTGCCTTCGAGAGCGCCTCTGCATGCGCGCCGGTGATTTTCTGATCCACACCGGCCAGAGGTTGCAGGAGCGATACAGGCCAGAGATGTATCCCCGTCCCAAGGCCTACCGGTCAAAGTGCTAGAAGGGAGCAAAGGGTATGCCATTGCCGCGATTGCTCTGGGACTGGGGAACGGCCTACGACTTGTTCGTCAGCCTGGACGTGCTGCACAACCCGGCCGAATACGGGCTGCGCAGCGCGTGGGCGGCCGGCGTGCGCGCACGGCTGCCCGCTGCCATGCGGGAGACGCTGGAGCAAAGCCTGTCGCTGTTCCACTTGCCGGTTCACTGGGTCCACGTCCTGCCAGAGCCGAAGGACACGGCCACCGTTCTGTGGCACCTGGGGCAGGTTCCACCGGCGGACCGCCTGGCAGCTTTGATGCTGGCGCCCGAAATGGTTCCAGAGATGCGGGAGGTTTTACGAGGCGTGGCCGCACGCCGGGCCTGGGACGAGAGAGACAAACAGGTCCTACAATCCGTGGTCGCGCGCACCGAGGAAAAGGAATGTTGGAGCTCGCCCCAGGCCGTGACCCACATCCTGGAGTGGTGGGCCCGCCCTGAGGAATTCGGGGAACGCTACCTGGAGGCGCTGCACGCCTACCAGGAGTCCTTCTTTGCCGACGAGGAAAAGCGCATCCGGCCGGCCCTGCAGGACGCGCTGGCCCGGGCGCAGGCCCTGGCGGAACGACTGGCGCTGCCGGACCTGGTGGAGGAACTTTCCAAAGGATTGCGCTTCGTGAAACTGCCAGCGGTGGCCGAATTGGTGCTGGCTCCATCGTATTGGTGTACCCCCCTCATGTTCATGGGGAAAGCGAGCGCCGAGCGCGAGGTATGGTTGTTCGGCGCGCGCCCCCCGGAGGCCTCGCTGGTGCCCGGAGAGGTGGTGCCCGATGCGCTGTTGCAGACGCTCAAGGCGTTGTCCGACCCCACCCGGCTGCGCATCCTGCGCTACCTGTCCGAGGAACCGCTCACTCCAGCCCAACTCTCCCGCCGCCTGCGGCTGCGCGCCCCGACGGTGACGCATCACCTCAAGGTCCTGCGCCTGGCCGGGCTCGTGCAACTGAGGCTGGGAGAGGGGAAGGGGACGGAGAGGGAACCCTACGCGGCTCGCCTGGGTGCGGTGGCAGCGGCTTTCGCCTCGCTCAGCGGGTTCCTTGGGGAAAGCGAGGACGGGCCGCCGCCGCCGTGAAACAGACGGCGCTGGGGCGTGCCACCTTCCCGAAAGCTTGCACGAGCGACCTGACAGACATCTCGGCGCTTCTCGGCAGCATCTCCGGCATTGCTGATGCTTGCCCAAGCGACCGCTGCGGTCGCCGCTTTCGGGAAGGTGTTCGGTCTTGACATCAAAAAAAAACTGTGGTATTATAGGGATCGAATTAGCACTCTCACAGCCTGAGTGCTAAAATGGCGAGTGGCCAATTATACAACAATCTTCAGTCAGGAGGTAGCAAGATGGCGTTGAACATCAAACCATTGGGCGATCGGCTGGTCGTCGAGCCTCTGGAGAAGGACCAAGAAACCTTCGCCGGTGGCCAGTTGGTGCTCCCCGATACGGCCAAGGAAAAGCCCCAGCAGGGCAAGGTGTTGGCCGTGGGGCCGGGCCGTCTGGACGAGGACGGCAAGCGTCTCCCGATGGAGGTCAAGGTCGGGGACACGATCGTGTACGCCAAGTACTCTGGCACATCGTTCAAGACGGAGGGTGGCAAAGATATCCTCTTTATGAGGGAAAGCGACGTCCTGGCCATCCTGGAATAACTATAAAAAGAACCTGATCTGGATTAGGAGGAATAGATATGGCAAAGCAATTGGTTTTCGGTGAAGATGCCCGCCGGGGCCTCAAGAGCGGGATTGACGTCCTGGCGACTGCCGTCGTCACCACGCTGGGTCCCAAGGGGCGCAACGTCGCGCTCGACAAGAAGTGGGGCGCTCCCACCATCACCCACGACGGCGTGACAGTGGCCAAGGAGATCGACTTGGAGGACCCCTTCGAGAACATGGGGGCCCAACTGTTGAAGGAAGCCGCCACCAAGACGAACGACATCGCCGGTGACGGGACGACCACGGCCACGTTGCTGGCCTACACGATCATCACCGAGGGGATGAAGAACGTGGCCGCGGGCGCCAACCCCATGCTGCTCAAGCGCGGCATCCTGGCCGGCGCCGAGGCCATCGTCGACGCGATCACGGGCCAGGCGATCGAGCTGACCACCAAGGAGGAGATCGCGAACGTGGCGGCCATCTCCGCGCAGGACCGGGAGATCGGCGAGCTGATCGCCGAGGTGATGGACAAGGTCGGCAAGGACGGCGTCATCACCGTCGAGGAGAGCAAGGGGCTAGAGTTCGAGACCGAGTACGTGGAGGGCATGCAGTTCGACCGGGGCTACATCTCCCCCTACTTTATCACCAACCCGGAAGCGATGGAAGCGATCATTGAGGAGCCCTACATTCTGATCCACGACAAAAAGGTCTCGGCCGCGCAGGACCTGGTCCCCATCCTGGAGAAGCTGGTGCAGCGCGGCGCGCGCAACCTGGTGATCCTCGCCGAGGATATCGACGGCGAGGCACTGGCGACGCTGGTGGTGAACAGGCTGCGAGGCATGCTGAACTGCCTGGCGGTGAAAGCGCCCGGCTTCGGCGACCGCCGCAAGGCCATGTTGAATGACATCGCCACGCTCACCGGCGGCCACGTCATCACCGAGGAGGAGGGCCGCAAACTGGACAGCACCACCATCGACGACCTGGGGCGGGCCGACAAGGTCATCTCCTCGAAGGACGACACGACCGTCGTCGGTGGCCAGGGCAAGGACGCGGAGATCAAGGGCCGCATGGAGCAGATCAAGGTCGAGATCGAGAAATCGACCTCTGATTACGATAAGGAGAAACTGCAGGAGCGGTTGGCCAAGCTGGCCGGCGGCGTCGCGATCATCCGCGTCGGTGCAGCCACCGAGACGGAGCTGAAGGAAAAGAAGCACCGCGTCGAGGACGCGCTCTCGGCCACCCGCGCGGCGGTCGAGGAAGGGATCGTGCCCGGCGGCGGCGTGGCGCTGATCAACGCCATCGCTGTGCTCGACGACGTCAAGATGGAATACCCCGACGAGCAGACCGGCGTCAAGATCCTGCGCACGGCGCTGGAGATGCCCATCCGCAAGATCGCCGAGAACGCGGGCGAGGACGGTGCGGTGGTCCTGGACACCGTGCGGCGGATGCAGAAAGATAAGAAGAACGACCGCATCGGCTACGACGTGCTCCAGGGCGAGTTTATGGACATGGTGGAAGCCGGCATCATCGACCCGGCGAAGGTGACGAAAGGCGCGCTCTCCAACGCGGCCTCGATCGCGGCCATGATCCTGTCCACCGAGGCGCTGATCACCGACATCCCAGAAGAGGAAAAAGCGCCCCCGGCAGCGCCGCCGTACTAGGCCGGCGCGCTCGATCCGCAGGTAACCTCCGCAGGCGATCTGCGAGCAAGCAAGCGAAAGGCCCCTCGTCACAACACGAGGGGCCTTCTCCTTTTCATACTGAGACACGGATTTACAGGATTAAGACGGATCAGGAGGTGACACCCCGCCCACGCCCCCGTGCAAGCCCCCCACGTAGTGGGGGGTGCCGTGACAGCTTACCCACGATGGGACACGGATTCACAGGATTAAGACGGATCAGGAGTGACAGCTTACCCACACGAAGACCTCAACAAGTTGAGGCATCCAAGGCGCTGGACAGGTCAAGCTCTGAACTATACCTGCCGCACAGGTGACACTTGCCGGCGTGGCCCTCGGGCAGGAGGTGGCATCCGTGCTGCGATCGCACCATCTCGAATAGGTCGTTCGACCCGCGCGCGACCCCGTCCCCCTCAGCGCGACGAAGCGCTCAACGATCTCGACCCTGTACGTACACCAACCAGTGCCGGTCTCGACGTAACGCGGGATACCCAGTTGTGACAGCGCCAGGTCAGATGATACCGGCGGCCCACCTGTCAAAGGACTTGCATAGAATGGTGAGAGGGGTATACTGACACTTCAGTGACCTCGGTGATCCAGAAGGCTGCGATGATAGACGACTATGACAAGACAATGGAACTGATGCACAAGATGGAAGCCCAGCTTCCCATCCCGGCGCGACCAACCGCTGCGTTCTTCCGCTCGGTGCAGAAGAAGGGAATCAGAGTCACCCGCGACCAGCAGTTACAGATCAAGCACTTGGTCTACGCCGGTGACGAAGGCGGGATTATGTGCGACGTGACGCTGTCGAGGGACGCCAAAGAGGCACTGTTAGTCTCCATCACACACCTACGTATTGACCCGCGCCACCCACTGGCGCGGGAGATTCGCGCCTACCAGAAGGAACGGACAAAAAGGCTCACCCAATCGGGAGGACTGCGCGAGCCACATTCGTATACCATTCGTCCGCGCAAGCGGGGGAGGGGCTAGGCGGCATATCTGATGCGAGGCCAAGATCGTCCAGGTGGACGGCAACGGCCTCGCTCAGGCCGCCCGCCTCCAGACCGCGTTGGAGTTCGAGTGCAGGCTGGTGCTGGCCGCAGTGGTCGGCGCGCCAGTTGACGATGGTTGGCCTGTTCCAGCGCCACGGCGCACAGCCGGCCGGGCGGCGCCGACCCAGGAGCCAGCCGGTGACGGCACAACAGTCGAGTCCCTTCGGCGTCGCGCAGGGGCAACTGGCTTCAGCCGCGTAGCCTTTGTCGAGCAACCAATTGGGACTCCCCTGGACATTGGGAGCCCCGAGTTTTCTGTGTGCCCAAGGGAAAGATTTGCACAAAACAGGGAAGAGAGTATACTTACAAAAGCCTCGCACTTTCGCGAAGCATGAGTCACTAGCCCAGGCGTCTGGACCACTCTGGCGCCAGCCCGATAGCACTGCTCGCAAGGACGATGAGCACTGAAGCCGATACCTGTCGCAAGTACATCACCCCTGCACTCCAGGCCGCAGGCTGGGATGATCCTCCCCACTCTATTGCGGAACAGCGCACCTTCACCGACGGCCGCGTCGTGCCCGTAGGCGACAAGATCCAGCGCCTCCAGCAGAAACGGGCCGACTACCTGCTGCGCTACACCCGCGACTTTACGCTGGCCGTCGTCGAGGCAAAGGCCGATGATCACGACGCGGCCGAGGGGATGCAACAGGCCAGGGAGTACGCCGATATCCTGGGCCTCAAGTTCGCCTACGCGACCAATGGGAAGCACATCCTGGAGTTCGACTTCACGACCGGCCTGGAGCAAGAGATCGACCGCTACCCCACGCCAGACGCGCTCTTCGCCCGCTGGCGCGACTTTGAGAAGCTGACCGACGACGCCGTGGTCGAGCGGTTGCTCGCGCCGTACAGCGTCGTCGCCGGGAAGACGCCCCGCTACTACCAGGAGATCGCCATCAACCGCGCGGTGCAGGCGATCCTCCAGGGCCGCAGGCGCGTGCTCCTGACGATGGCCACCGGCACGGGCAAGACGTTCGTCGCCTTCCAGATCGCCTGGAAGCTGTGGTCCTCCCGCTGGAACCGCGACGGGGCCTACCGCCGCCCCAGGGTCCTCTACCTGGCCGACCGCAACGTGTTGGTCGACGATCCCAAGGACAAGATGTTCGCGCCGTTCGGGGACGCCCGCCACAAGATCGAGCACGGCGAGGTGGTCAAGAGCCGGGAGATGTACTTTGCCATATACCAGGCCATCGCGGAGGACGAGCGCCGCCCGGGGCTCTATAAGGAATACGGGCCCGATTTCTTCGACCTGGTCATCGTCGACGAGTGCCACCGGGGCAGCGCCGCCGACGAGAGCAACTGGCGCCAGATCCTGGAGTACTTCCAGCCGGCCTTCCAGTTGGGGATGACGGCCACGCCCTTGCGCGAGGACAACCGCAACACCTATGCCTACTTTGGCAACCCGATCTACACCTACAGCCTCCGGCAGGGCATCGACGACGGCTTCCTGGCCCCGTACCGCGTCCATCGCGTGGTGACGACCTACGACGCGATGGGGTGGCGGCCCTACCAGGGGCAGCGCGACCGCTACGATCGCGAGATCCCCGACCGCGAATACCAGACCGGAGATTTCGAGCGCATTGTCGCGCTCAAGGCCCGCACCGGGGCCATCGCCCACCACCTGACCGACTACCTCAAGCGCACCGGCCGCTTTGGCAAGACCATCGTCTTTTGCGTGGACCAGGAGCACGCCAGCGCGATGCGCCAGGCGCTCAACAACCTGAACGCCGACCTGGTGCAGCAGCACCCCAATTACGTCGTCCGGATCACGTCGGAGGAGGGCCAGATCGGCAAGGGCCACCTGGGCCGCTTTCAGGATCCCGAGGAGCCGATCCCGGTGATCGTCACCACGTCCAAGCTGCTGACCACCGGCGTGGATGTGCCGACCTGCCAGAACGTGGCCCTCGTCCGCACGGTCAACTCGATGACCGAGTTCAAGCAGATCATCGGGCGCGGGACGCGGGTGAACGCCGACTATGGCAAGTACTATTTTAACATCATCGACTACACCGGCAGCGCCACCGAGCGCTTTGCCGACCCGGACTTTGACGGTGACCCGGTGCAGGAGACCACGGTCAGCATCGATGAAGAGGGCCAGGAGATCGAAGGGTCAGAGGAGGAAGACAAGGCGACGGGTGAGCCGACGCCCGACTACAATGAGATCCCCACCGGCATCGAGAGCATCTCCGGCGACGAGGACAAACCCCGCCGCAAGTACTATGTGGACGGCGGCGTCGTGGAGGTCGTCGCCCACATGGTCTACGAACTCGACCCGCAGGGCCACCAACTGCGGGCCTTCAAGTACGTGGACTATGCGGGCGAGACGGTGCGCACGCTCTATGCCACCGGCGCCCAACTGCGCAAGGACTGGGCCGACCCCGGCCTGCGCGCGGACATCATCCGGCGCTTTGGCGAGCGCGGCATCGATTTCGACTACCTGCGCGAGGTCACAGGCCAACTGGAGGCCGATCCCTTCGACCTGCTGTGTCACCTGGCGTTCAAGACGCCGATCCGCACCCGCCGCGAGCGGGCCGACCTGGTGTGCCAGAACCGCCCGGACTTTTTTCGCCAGTACGGCCACGATGCGCAGGTGATCCTGAGCGAGCTCCTGGACAAGTACGCCGAGCACGGCACGACGCAGTTCGAGGTCCCTGCCGTGCTCAAAGTCCCGCCCATCTCCGGGCACGGCAACGTGCGCAAGATCGCGGGGTATTTCGGCGGTCCGGTGCCGCTGCGCCAGGCGATACACCAGTTGCAGACGCTGCTGTACGCGGCCTGACGTGAGACGTGTTGCGTGTTGCGTATTGCGTATTGCGTGTTGCGTGTCTTCACCCATCCAGAACGGAATACGTAACACGCAATACGAAACACGTGCCAGATGAGGAAAAATGGCCAGAACTCGGAACCAGCCTCTCAAGACAACTGCCCGCCAGCTCTCCAGCATCATCAAATCCGCCCGCGACATCATGCGGAAGGACAAGGGGCTCAGCGGCGACCTCGACCGGCTGCCGATGCTGACGTGGATCATGTTTCTAAAGTTCCTCGACGACATGGAGCAGATCCGCGAGGACGAGGCGCTGCTGGCGGGCGAGACGTTCCGCCCGATCATCGAGCCGCCCTACCGCTGGCGCGACTGGGCCGCCGACGAGGGCGGCGTCACGGGCGACGAGCTGATCGCCTTCATCAACCAGGACGAGGCGGTGCGGCCCGACGGCACGCGCGGGCCGGGGCTCTTCGCCTACCTGCGGGGCTTGCAGAGCACGGACGGCGACGAGCGCCGGGACGTGGTGGCCACGGTCTTTGGCGGCGTGATCAACCGCATGATCAACGGCTACCTGCTGCGCGACGTGATCAACAAGGTCAACGGGATCAACTTTAGCGCGTCGGAGCAGATCCACACGCTGAGCCACCTCTACGAGACGATGCTCCGGGAGATGCGGGACGCGGCGGGCGACTCGGGCGAGTTCTACACGCCCCGGCCTGTGGTCAAGTTGATGGTGGCGGTGACCGATCCGCGCCTGGGCGAGGTCCTGGAAGACCCGGCCAGCGGTACGGGTGGCTTCCTGGTGGAGGGGTACGAGCACCTGAAGAAGCAGTGCCAGACGGTGGAGGACTGGCACGTGTTGCAGGAGAGCATCCAGGGCGGCGAGGCGAAACCGCTGCCCTACCTGTTGGGCCAGATGAACCTGCTCCTGCACGGGCTGGAATCACCGCGCATCACGTCCGGCAACAGCCTGGCGACGCCCCTGCGGGAGATCGGCGACCGGCAGCGGGTGGACGTGATCCTCACGAATCCACCCTTCGGCGGCGAGGAGGAGCCGGGCATCCAGAACAACTTTCCGGAGGACCGCCGCACGGCGGAGACAGCGCTGCTCTTCCTGCAGTTGCTCATGCGCAAGCTGCGCCGCCTGCCCCGGCCCGGCCGGGCCGGTGTCGTCGTGCCCAACGGGACGCTCTTTGCCGACGGCGTGGCGGCCCGCATCAAGGAGCACCTGCTCAAGAATTTCCGTCTGCACACGGTCGTCCGGTTGCCCAACGGGGTTTTTGCGCCCTACACCTCCATCCCCACCAACCTGCTCTTCTTTGACGGGTCGGGATCGACGGAGGAAATCTGGTACTATGAGCAACCGCTCCCCGAGGGGCGCAAGAACTATACCAAGACCAGGCCGCTGCGCTACGAAGAGTTCCAGCCGCTGTTGGAGTGGTGGGACGAGCGCGAGGAGAACGAGCGGGCGTGGAAGGTGGCGGTGGCGGAGGTGCTCAAATACGACGCGGAGGGGAACCTGCTCTCCGCCAACCTGGACCTGAAGAATCCCCACGGCGGCGAGGATTTCGAACACGTGCCGCCGGAGGAGTTGGTGGCGGGCATCGTGGAGAAGGAGCGGGAGATTCTGGCGCTGATGGAGGAGATTCAGGAGTCGCTTCGAGAATGAAAAAAGCCGCTACGATGAGCGGCGTTGGGAGACCTGCCGGGGATATAGGAACCTCCCGACCGCAGCCGGGTGTTCACACGGCATGGAGCCGAATTTTGTCCCCTGGCAGCTATAGTATATCACAAACTGTTCATTTTTGCCAATACCCGTCTGAGAAAGAATGGAAAACATTATGGTAAGTGCTTGGCCGATGGTGCCATTAGGCAGTGTGATTCGGCAACGTAAAGAATTCATCGAAATTGATGACTTCGAGACATACAAGCGATGCCGTGTGCAACTGCATGCCAAGGGCATTGTTCTCCGAGACCTCATCGAAGGTTACGGGCTCAAAACGAAGAAGCAGCAGGTCTGCCGACCAGGAGAGTTACTGGTAGCCGAGATTGACGCGAAAGTTGGCGGGTTTGGGATTGTCCCGGAAGAGCTAGACGGAGCTATCGTTAGCAGCCACTACTTCCTGTTCGTCGTAGACGAGACAGCCTTAGACAGACGATTCCTTGGCTACTTTATCCGCACACCTGACTTTCAGGACCAGGTTTCTGCGCAGGGTTCGACCAATTATGCATCCATCCGTCCGCAGCAAGTACTGGACTACGAAGTTCCTCTCCCCCTGCTGGCGGAGCAACGGCGCATCGTCGCGCGGATCGAGGAACTGGCCGCCAAGGTCGAGGCGGCGCAGAAGTTGCGGCAGTGGGCAACTCAAGAATCCGAACTGCTGATGATGCAGGTTTGCTCCCAACTGCTGGGAGACGAGAGGTGGGAGACTCGACGTCTCGAAAATATCCTCGCTGAAAAGCCCAGAAACGGTCTCTCGCCACAACGCAAAGTGGAACAAGGCGGTAGACCGATGCTCCGAATCAGCGCTGTGTCGAGTTCTCCCACACGATTTGTGGACTTGACAGCGCACGTACTGGTCGATGTTTCTGATGATAAAGCTCAGCCCTTCATACTTCAGCACGATGATGTGTTCCTAGTCCGCTACAATGCCGATATGAACCGTGTAGCAAAAGCTGCAATCCATAAGAGCGTCGGTGATTACGACGTGGTCTATCCTGACAAGCTCATAAGATTGAGAGTGGACCGCAAAGAAATGACACCAGATTTCTTGGTCTATACGCTGGGTTCTCACAAGGTGCGTGATCAAATAGAAGGATTGGCCAAGACAACGGCAGGACAAATCGGGATAAGTGGGACCAATGTGAAGTCCCTTCGGATACCTGTTCCACCTATTTCCGAACAATGCCGCATTGTCGCTTACCTGGACGACCTGCAAGCCAAGGTCGATTCGGTGAAGGGTCACCAGGCCGCCACCGCTGCCGCCCTCGACGCACTCCTCCCCTCCATCCTCGACCGGGCGTTCAAGGGGGAGTTGTGAATCACGAAGCATACGAAAGAGCACGAAAGACGCGAAAAGGGTTCGTGCGTTTCGTGTCCTTTCGTTCCTTCGTGTTTCGCAGACCACCCCCGAACAGGCATTTAGGGTGAACCTGGGAGCGATAGAACCACTGAAGCACTGAGGAAAGCCTCTCGGGGGTTCAACGAGGACGAGTTACACGGAGGGGGAGTGTATCCGGTGTAGCCACGCTCCTGTGCCTGGAGAGGTGAACAGATCAAATGGACAAGGCACAACTGTTCCAGTTCCTATCAACCCAGGATGCGTCCTTTCTGCTCAATCTACTGAGCACGGCCTACGACCAGATGAATCGCGACCAGCGACGGTGGGTGTTCGGCAAGCTCGTAGAGAAGTCACCGCCCGCGCCGGTCGACGGTGAGGTATTACTGGACGAGGTCGAAGAGTTCCGGCGCCAGTCATTGGCAAAAGTGTACTATAAGCCGTTCAAGATCAACTCCAAGAACTGGATGCATGTCCCAGAGAAAACCGAGGAGTGGTTTGATCGTCTTGGTGACTTGCTAAAGGCCACTCGCCAGCTCACCGTGCGGGGGGACCATCTACATGCCGTAGCCTGCTTCAGCATCCTGTACGAGCTGATTGGCGCGCTGGAGAGGGGTGAGGAAATCGTGTTCGGCGACGAGATCGGCAGTTGGATGATCCCTGGGGACGAGAAGCAGTACGTTGCGGCTTATATGACCTCCCTGGCCGCGACGGCGACCCCCGAAGAATTCACAGCGGCAGCCTTGCCCCTGATCCGGCGCGATAGTTGGCAATCGTTTACGACCCAGGCGTACCCCTCTGCCATCCGTCCAGCAAATGAGGCACAAAAGGCGTACCTGGAGGCCGAGATCCAGCGTCAAAATGTCCGAACCGGGGCCGAGTAGCTGGTCGTGTTCTTTCGTCCCCTTCGTGTTTCAAACGGTGCCATCGACGCGCCCTTGTCCTCTCTCGTGGATCGGGCGTTCAAAGGAGAGCCATGAGCGTGTGTGACCTGCCAAAAGACCGGATGCCCGAGGCCGAGGTCTCCCTACGCCTGGCGTTTCATCTGCTGGCACTTTCCGGCAGTCAGGGTGTCGCACGCGTAGCCATCGATGGCGCCCAGATCAGGGTTCACGGGGCCGAGGTTTTCCCCATCGCAGCCTTCCTCGCCGACGCGAGGTGGGAACAGACCGCGCAGGAGGGGAAGAATGCCTGGCAGGGCTGGTACGAGAGACACGGGCAGCGACTGAATGTCCACGCCCGGCCGGGCGTTGGTGACGTCGTCGCACCCGTAGGCGGCAAGCGCATCCGCGCCGAGTGCAAGGGGGGGCCACTGATCAAGAAGCCTGGAGGTCGTGAGCACCCAATCTTGCGCGGCGCGTTGGGACAGGTCGTCACCGTGGAGCAGATCGGAGCGAACGACCTGCTGGTCGTCGCCGTCCCGCGCACTCCCCGCTTCCACAAACTGGCCGACAGGTGGAGACAAGCGCCCCTGGTCGTCCGCTCGGGAATTCAGATCGTGCTCGTGGGGCGGGATGGGGTGGTCGAGGGGCTGGAGCTGCCGTAAGCCGAAGTGATCGAAGGAGGCGGAAATGAACATCAGCCGTCTTGAATCAGTATCTCTGCGAGAGCTGTGGCCCAACGAGGCCCGTGATTTCAGCACCTGGCTGGCGGAGAACCTGGACTTTCTGGGGGAAGCGCTGGGGATGGAACTCTCTCTGGTGGAGCAGGAAGCGGCTGCGGGGCCATTCTCGGCGGACATCCTGGCGGAGGATGGGAGTGGCACCCCGGTGGTCATAGAGAACCAACTGGAGCGCACCGACCACGACCATCTGGGTAAGCTCATCACCTACCTGAGTAACCTGGATGCCAAGGCAGCGGTCTGGATCACCAGTGAACCACGCCCGGAACACGAGCAGGCCATCCACTGGCTCAACGAGGTGCTCCCTGTCGATATGGCCTTCTACCTGGTCAGGATAGAGGCGTATCGCATCGAGGAGTCACCGCCCGCGCCGCTGTTGACGGTCGTGGCAGGACCCAGTCCAGAAGCACGCCAGGTAGGAACGCAGAAGAAGGACCTCGCAGAACGGCACATCCTGCGACGGGAGTTCTGGACACAACTGTTGGAGCAGGCAAAGCAGAAAACGTCGCTCCATGCTCAAATCTCCCCCAGCAAGGAGAACTGGATCAGCGCAGGAGCTGGCAAGGGCGGCCTTTCCTACAACTATGTAATTCGGATGGAAAGCGCTCGGGTTGAACTCTACATTGCCCTAGGTGACGCGGACGAGACCAAGCGCATCTTTGATGCACTCTATGCACACAGGGATGGCATCGATGAGGCGTTTGGCGAGCCTCTGGAGTGGCTCCGCCAGGACAATGTCCAGGCCAGCCGAATTTGCTATGCGCTCCCTGGCGGTGGATTGCGGGACCGAGATCGCTGGGCGGAGATCCAGGAGCGAATGATCGACGCGATGATCTGCCTGGAGCGGGCGTTAAAGCAGGAGATTCGGCGGTTAAAGTGACCACCACCACGACTCTTTCCTCAGCAGGCCTGCGATGAGCAAATCCGTAACGACGTCGTGCTGCAGATCGAGGAGATTGAGGAACCGCTGAAACTGAGGGGACGTTAGTGCCCGCGTGCACCGGGCGAGCTTAGTAGCGGCTCAAGTACTTCCATAGAAGCTAGCGGCACGTCACATCGCGAGGGAAACACCAGGCTGGTCAAATCCAGACGCCGCTCTGCACTTGCACCTGCAGATCGACGGGTAAGGGATCGCCAGGGGCGGCGAAGGGATGAGATCTGCACACACTGGCTACCTCGTCGGTGCTAAAGTTCTGCGTGCAGAACTTGGGCTCGTCCCGATGATCACCACAAAAACCGACGCTCCCAGTTACTCCAGGAGCGTCTTTTCCGCGCTTCTCTGTTTGGCCTCGTCAATTCTCACTCATCTACAAACACCGCCCGCCTGTCCCTGATGCGCCCCCTGAAACTCGGTATCTCCTGGAATGAACGGATTCCTTATCCTGTCATTCCGTAAATCCCGTTCTTCCTCCGTACTCTGTGCCGTTTCGGCCCGCAGCCAAAGCAGGATTGGCAGAATGAATGGATTCCTTATCGTTTCATTCCGTAAATCCTGCTCTCCCTCCTTTTGGCGGCTACCGCACGGCAGCCTGCAATAGCTCCCACAGCCGCTCGGTATCCATCTCCAGGACCAGGTTCACGTTGGGTCCCTGCCCTGTGCGGTCGAGCCAGTCTACCGTGGTATGACCGCGCGTGTGTTTCCCTGCCAGCTCTACCTGGACGTAGTGCGTCTCGACCTTGCGCACGATGTCTGGCTCCAGTGCCACCGCCATCGCCAACAGGTCGGGCGACAGCAGTCCCTTGTGTCCCAGCATCTGCTCGAGAACCCCGATTGAGCGCAGCGTGATGCGCCGGAAGAACTCGGTGCAAGGCGAATCGCCCGAAAGCAAAACCTCGACCTGTTCGGCCGAAAAGCCGTGGGCCATAGTCGTCTCCCACGAGACCAGCGTCAACCCCGGCCAGGCGTTGAACACGACGGCGGCTGCTTCCGGATCGACGTAGACGTTGAACTCGGCGGCGGTGGTGACGTTGCCCACGCCGCGAATTGATCCCCCCATGACGACCAGCCGCGCATACTTCTGGGGCAGCGTCGGATCGAGCCGGGTTGCCAATGCCACGTTGGTCAGCGGGCCGATGGCTACCAGCGTCAACTCACCTGGTCGCTCGTTGGCTAGCCGTATCAAGGCGTTGACCGCGTGCTCGCCGGCCACCTGGCGCGCTGAGGGTGGGTAGCCGCTATCCCCCAGGCCATCTTCGCCATGGATATGGCCCGCGTCCACGGCGTCCCCCACCAGGGGGCAGTTGCACCCGGCATACACAGGCACATTCTGTTCAAGCACATCCAGTATAGTGCAGGCGTTAGCCGTCGTCCGCTCCAGCGAGACATTGCCGGCCACCGTCGTGATCGCTTCGACCAGTGCTTTTGGGTGTGCGAAGGCAGCCATGATGGCGAGGGCATCGTCCACGCCGGGGTCGGTATCAATCACAAGACGGATCATGGTACCTCCTGGTATGATAGATTTCCCAGGTGGTTGACACCACCATCAATACAGCGTTGCAGAACCAGATCATCGGTCACCTGGTCGTGCACCCTGGCCTGGGGAGCAGCACCCGCAGCCAGAGCAGGATTGGCAGAATGAACGGATTCCCTATCCTTTCCTTCCGTAAATCCTGCTCTTCTCCGTCTCCCGTCGCCGCTCACACCTCGTAGACGTGCAGCACCTCGTCCCCATAGCGATTGATCACCTTCACCGCGATCTTGCCCGTATCAGGCGGGTCGAACGGGCGGCTGACCGTGCTGTACAGCGCCGACCACGCTGCCTCGTCCACCTCTGCGCCAGAGCTCCACCCTGCCTCGCACCCGGTTGATGAACTCGTTCGGCTGGATGCGATCCTCGGTCCACGTCTCGAAGGCCAGTTGCTGTTGGTTCTTTTTCCTGGGCCGCGCGATGGGCACAAAGCACTCGCTCTGGCGCCGCCCTGGCACGATCTCGTCGGTGATCCCCTCTTCCGAGAAGCGAAAATGGAGCTTGGGCGCTTCAAAGGGCGAGTTGATGATCGGATTGGCGATTACGACTCGTTCGGTTTGCATGGTCTGGACTCAGATGCTCACACGTGCAACTGTAGCGTTGCAGACACCGGCTGCTCTTTCGTGTGGTCGTGACGTTGCATGCTCAACGGTTTGCAAGGGGAGTCGGAGGCGCAGGGGGACGGTGCGCGTGCCGTCGGCGGCGTATTTGCCTTCCCATATCAGTCCTACCATGGGGGGCCTCCTTAATTTGTTGTGGATGGGCGGACGGCTCGTCTCACCGACCATGACTTGGGCGCGCTCTGGAAACTACCTCTACCTGTGCTGAGATAGACTGCTGCTATCATTCATCCAGCGTTTCACTCAACTTGAGAAACCCATCCCTAATGACCCTTGCGATTCCTTTACACCGGGCTTCGAGGAATTCGGGATACTCCATCTCTTCCCACCCTTTCGGGAGCGCATGCCAGTACATCATCTCATCCAGTTCTTGTTGGGTGAAGCGAGCAGCATACTGGGGGAAATACTCCGCAGGTGATTTGTCAGAAATATCTATATTGTCAGACCATTCCACCAAAGCGAAGTTGGCGATTTGGTTTGTATCCCGTGTGCTGGTGAGACCAAGCGTTTTAAGATAGCCACGTGGGAATAGGTGGTGGCGTTCTATGGCTGCCTTCGGACCTTTCAATGCCGGATCAAGTAGCTCGGATACCTTCATCTTGGAAAAGAGGACTCTTGCCCCCAGCAGGTTGAGAGCGGCATAGTAGGAAAAAAGGGATGGGCTGCGAGCTGAAGAAGTCGCTAGGGCATTGGGTAGATTAATGTCCCAGTAATCTTCCGTGAATGTATCCGCAATAATGCGTTCTACCAATCGGACAAACTCTTGACCGCTCTCTATTCCTCGGAGAAGCGCCAGGTCTTGCTCCATCCTCGTCTCCGGTGAGCCGGTGTAGCGACCTGTCAGCGAAGCCATAAAGAACCAGCGTGCCATCGTGTTCCGAAGCGTGTAACTATCAATCCCATAGTCACGCTTGCCGGTCAAGAAAAGGGCGTAGGCATAGAGCAGTGCGTTCTGCGAGGATATCATTTTTCCACTACGAAAACCTGCCCGCATGAAAACCTTGAGGAATTCATGCCAGTTTTGCAGATTCAGCGCATACCCCTGGGCATCCTCCAGGACGGCGAATTGTTGCTCGCGGCGCTCATCGGAGAATTCTTCTGTTTCCAAATCCTTGCCACGCAGGATGGAATAAACATGCCGCAGACGTGCTCTACGAAATCCCAGACATATATTCACCCGCAGCAATTGGTCTGGATCGGGTTGGATAAAGTAATTGTATGGAGAACTGGCGCGTATGGAAGGCTGACGAGCATCTCGACAGAACTGCTCCAACTCTGTGCGGCCTTCATCCCAAAACACCGACATCAGGGTGAGAATAAAATCGGCCTGGTTGAGTGTGGTGCCTTGGCTGTTGATTCGGACAAATACCTCGGCTACGTTTTCCTCATCAACGGTGGAGGAAAGCTCCAAGGCCCTAAATGGATAGTCCTTAAGGTCGTATAGGCGATCAATGCTCTCATACAACTCGCCCTTTTCGTCTTCATCAAGAGGGCGATGATCGTCCAGTCGCTTGAGGAAGCTCTGGACGAACTGATGGCGTAACAAAGGGCCTGACCATAGCTGACTGATGTCGGAGATAAATTCGGGGTCTCGACGAATAGCGGCATCAGCGACCTCGAATTTTTGATCCCTGGGGCGGAAGGCAATGTGAAGCCGTTCTTGGCTGTAATCCTTGCGAAGCACAGAGATGCCTTTCATGACTGCATATAGGGATGTAAGTCGCTGCTGTCCATCCACAATGAGTAAACGGGGGACTTTTTGTTTCGCATCCGTTCCAATTTGGCGATGCACCTCACTGAATCCGTTTACCCAAAAGAGCAAGTAGCCGACTGGAAACCCTCTGTACATGGAGTCAAAGAGATCGCGCACCTTGCTGTTTGGCCAGACAAAGGGGCGCTGAATTTCAGGTAAACCAATTTCGCCAATTTCGATGTCTTCGATGAGTTTAGATAGCGAGTAGCCGACTTCTTTGAATAGCGTCCTCATTGATCCTCCTCCTTGAAGCACCCTGCATCATCGTTGTGCCAAATGGCAGATATCTCCAAGATGTGGAGCTATTTGTCGACCGTCACCGTCACGCGCACGCGCTCAGGCAGGTCGCCGCCGGTCAGCTTGCGCAGCGCCCACTGTTGAACGTAGAGCGTGCCGACGATGGGCGGGCCATCGCTGGCCTCTTCCTGGTAGCGTCTGGTGTTCTTGGTGTCCTTCTCAACTTTGAATGTCAATTCCAGTTTGTCCATTGCTTGGTGTCTCCTGCGATCTGTGAGGGGTGTTGGTCTTGGATTTATGGCCTCAACTGCGGTTGGTTGTCCTTGCTGGTATTGACAATCCGGGTTATCGGTACTGAGCAACAACTATGCTAGGCTGTGCCGCTTGGGCTCGGATCCTCACGTCCGTTCCAGAAGCTCGCGGAGGACGTCGAGGGGAGGCTCCTGCCCCTCGAATGCCTGCCGCCAGGCGGCTGTGAACTGCTCCTCTCCCATCGCCTTCATCACCCGAGCGAGATGTGCCAGGATCTGGATGCCCACTCGCATGTCGTGTGCTGTGGCAATGGCTGATGCCCGGCCAAACCATACCACAGCCTGGTCGAGGCGACCTTGCAGGCTGCGCAGGACGCCGAGCTGGGCCAGGGTGTTGACCTGCAAAGGCGGGTGTCCCAGGCGCTCGAAGATCTCCAGGGCCTGGCGGTACCAGGCCTCGGCCTGGTCGAACTGCTGCCGCTCCTGGGCGATCCTGCCCAACTGGTGGTAGGCAGCGGCCGCATATCGCTCCAGCCCCAGGCGCTCTCTGATCTCCAGGGCCTGGCGGTACCAGGCCTCGGCCTGGTCGAACTGCTGCCGCTCCTGGGCGATCATGCCCAACTGGTGGTATCCATCGGCCGCATCTCGCTCCAGCCCCAGGCGCTCGAAGATCTCCAGGGCCTGGCGGTACCAGGCCTCGGCCTGGTCGAACTGCTGCCGCTCCTGGGCGATCCTGCCCAACTGGTGGTAGTCAGAGGCCGCATCTCGCTCCAGCCCCAGGCGCTCTGTGATCTCCAGGGCCTGGCGGTACCAGGCCTCGGCCTGGTCGAACTGCTGCCGCTCCTGGGCGATCATGCCCAACTGGTGGTAGGCAGCGGCCGCATCTCGCTCCAGCCCCAGGCGCTCTGTGATCTCCAGGGCCTGGCGGTACCAGGCCTCGGCCTGGTCGAACTGCTGCCGCTCCTGGGCGATCATGCCCAACTGGTGGTAGTCAGAGGCCGCATCTCGCTCCAGCCCCAGGCGCTCGAAGATCTCCAGGGCCTGGCGGTACCAGGCCTCGGCCTGGTCGAACTGCTGCCGCTCCTGGGCGATCCTGCCCAACTGGTGGTAGTCAGAGGCCGCATCTCGCTCCAGCCCCAGGCGCTCGAAGATCTCCAGAGCCTGGCGGTACCAGGCCTCGGCCTGGTCGAGCTGCTGCCGCTCCTGGGCGATGATGCCCAACTGGTGGTAGTCAGAGGCCGCATATCGCTCCAGCCCCAGGCGCTCGCAGATCTCCAGGGCCTGGCGGTGCCAGGCCTCGGCCTGGTCGAACTGCTGCCGCTCCTGGGCGATCATGCCCAACTGGTTGTAGCCAGAGGCCGCATATCGCTCCAGCCCCAGGCGCTCGGAGATCTCCAGAGCTTGGCGGTACCAGGCCTCGGCCTGGTCGAACTGCTGCCGTTCCTGGGCGATCATGCCCAACTGGTGGTAGGCAGCGGCCGCATATCGCTCCAGCCCCAGGCGCTCTCTGATCTCCAGGGCCTGGCGGTACCAGGCCTCGGCCTGGTCGAACTGCTGCCGCTCCTGGGCGATCATGCCCAACTGGTGGTATCCATCGGCCGCATCTCGCTCCAGCCCCAGGCGCTCTGTGATCTCCAGGGCCTGGCGGTACCAGGCCTCGGCCTGGTTGAACTGCTGCCGCTCCTGGGCGATCGTGCCCAACTGGTGGTAGTCAGAGGCCGCATCTCGCTCCAGCCCCAGGCGCTCGAAGATCTCCAGGGCCTGGCGGTACCAGGCCTCGGCCTGGTCGAACTGCTGTCGCTCCTGGGCGATGATGCCCAACTGGTGGTAGTCAGAGGCCGCATATCGCTCCAGCCCCAGGCGCTCGAAGATCTCCATGGCCTGGCGGTACCAGGCCTCGGCCTGGTCGAACTGCTGCTGCTCCTCGGTGATCCTGCCCAACTGGTGGTAGATCATGGCAACCTTCGGCTCTACGACCGGATCATTCAGGGAGAGGAGATAATCGAAGATGCGCCGATAGGCGGCTTCGGCCGCCGCCAGGTCGTTGCGCCCTAGCGCATCGTTCGCTTCGTCGCCAAGCAGATACATCCACAAGTCCGCCCGCTCACGACCGGCGCCAGCGGGCATCTCGCGGCCCACCCGGCGGAGCAGTCGCCTGCGCAGCACGTTCCACTCATCCGTACGACCCCGCACCGCGTAGAACTCGCCCAGCGTCTGGGCGATGGCCTGCACCTCCTCCCACGTCTCGCTCACCCCGGCCAGTTGCAGGGCGCGAAGGAGATTGACCTCTTCAATGTCCACAACCTTGATGGCGTCCCGTTCTCCGCTGCGCGCACCCTCAAGCAAGTCATCGGCCAACGCCGCATAGAACCTGGCGAACTCGGCGTTCAACCGCTTCAGCCCTCCCTCGCCCACCGCGGACTCGAGATGTCGCCGCAGAAAAGGGGGCAGCGTCGGGTGAAGCTCATAGACCCGGCTCCCGAGGGGGCGAATGAGACCGGCCGATGCCGCCTCCTCGAGCACCATCTCCCACCCTGCCGCGTCCAACGCTTCGCCCATCACTTCTTGATAGACAGCCTGCTGCTCGTCGCCAGCAGAAATGAACGTGGCGATCATCCCGGCGTGCACGTAAGATGCAAACAGCCCGACGAAGGGCAGGTGTCTCCGCGTGCGCTCCGTCAGCTCGGTGAAGCCATAGGCCAGCGAGGCGTCCAGCACGTCTCCCAGCGAGTCGATACGATGCTGGAGGGCGTGGATGACGTCGGCGGGGGACCGGCGTCGCAGGCCCGGCAGGACCACTTCCAGCGAGCGGGGGTGCCCGCGCAGTAGCCGGATCAGCCGGGCATAGTCAGGGTCGTCCCTGTAATCCTGCGGGCGCCGGCCGACGGTTCGCAGGATGCGTTCGGCCAGTTGTGCGGCGTCCCGATTTGTAAGCCCTCTGACCTCAACCAGCTCGTAGGCCACCCCCAGCCACGACTCGTCAGGCTTGCGCGTGGTCACGATCACCCGGCTCCTGCCACCGCGCAGGGCCTGGAGAAAACGCGCCAGCTTGTCCCGCTCCTCGCCTGGGGCCAGCGGGTCCGCCCCCTGGGGATAGCCGGCCACGGTCTCAAAGTTGTCCCAGACGAGCAGGCACGGATGCTCGCGCAGGTAGCCGACGAGGTCCTGCCACTGCTGCTCCTCCGGCAGAAGGGAGAAATCGGTGCCATACCCCATGATGCTGCCCACGACCTGGCCAAAGTCGGCTTTCTGCTTGAAAGAGGTCGCAAACACGCCGCCAGGACAACCCCCCGTCTCGGCATACCACCGGGCGAAGCCGAAGGCCAGCTCGGTCTTGCCCGTCCCTCCCAACCCGGTGAGCAACACCCAGGGCGTCCGGTCCTGGCGCAGCGCGCGCTCGACGCGCAGGATGTCATAGTCCCGGCCGACGAAGCCAAAGCGCCCTTCAGGGCACACCTGCTCGGCGCGCTGGCGGAGCACGCCCTCGGGCGGTTCTTCCTCGGCAGCCGCCACGCCGACGTGTGGCGGGATCGGGATGTAGCTGACCTCTTGCTGGTACAGGGTCGGGACCAGCCAGTCGCGCAGCTCGAGAGGGCCGATCACCGACTGGCGACGGGCGTCTGTGAACAGCCGCTGGCGAGCCGCGGCGACGGCCTCGGAGAGCGAGGCGTGTTCGACCAACTGCTCGTAGAAGCGCTCCATGAACAGCGCGGCGGCGGTGGCATAGACCGAGTAGGACATCGCGACGACACCCTTGGCCCCGACGGCGACCAACTGGGCGGCCACCGAGGAAAAGGGGTCTTGCAGGCTCTCCTCCGCCGATTGGCAGGCGTTGAGGACAAACAGCGGCACTTTGCACGTGGCCAGTGCCTGGCCCAGATCCTGGCTGTTGACCACGTGAGGCTGGCCATCCTCCGTTTCAAAGACCACGTGCCCTCGCCCGGCCATAGCGCCGTACTGGAGCAGCGAACCGCCGCCCACACCGGCAAACACACCGTGCCCATCAAAGTGGACCAGGTGATAGAATCCTCGTTGCTCGTTAAGCCGCTTTACCAGTGCGTCAAACGTGGGAGGGCGCAGCACCTCGAGCTGCAGGCGCGGCCGCAGCGGCCGCACAGCCTCCAACACCGGCCGGGCGACCGTGCCCAGCGGGATGTCGCGCTCGCCATGCGGCCGGGCGATGACCAGCAGGATGCGGAAAGGCTCTCCGAGGGGCTGGTCCAGAGGGGCCTCGATCTTGTGGCCGCTGCGCTGGCGGAACAGACCCGCCAGCGAGGGGGCCAGGTATCCGCGCCCCGGGGTGGGATCGCGTAACAACTCCCAGGGCGTGTTGAGGAAAGCGGGGTCCTCTGAACTGATGCAGATTTCACACTGCTCAAGCCCCTCTCGCACCGCCTCCTGGTAGAACGCGCGCGGGTCGGGGTCCTCGTCGCCCTTGGCAAAGACCTGCTTGAAGAGGGACTCGCCCCACCGGGCCATCTTGTTCTCGACCTGCTGGGCCCGTTGCCTCTCGGCGCCATAGGGGAACTGGAGATACTGCTCCAGGTACCAGCGGAGATCCTTGCGGTCTTCTGTGGTGAGAGAATCGGCAAAGGCAATGGGATGGGCATAGGAACGCGGTATGGCGTTTCCGCGTTGCCACGCTACCTGTACGTGGCCGTTCTTCAAATCGGTAATGTGCAGGAGGTTCATTCGGCCCTCCGATTGGGTGAACAGTCCACCACTGGGCGAGCGTACTCTCTGGTGCCGGCAACTTCGCTCATCAACCCTGTACCTGCCATTCCCGCCGCATCGCTTACACCTGCTATCGCGCGTCTACCCCAATTATACCCAACAACAGTCCTTGCACAAACAAAGCCGCTCGCCGCCCCGCTTCCCCCGCCACGACCGGCGCCGCCAGGCGAAAAGCGCGGGGCCGCGGGCCAGTCTTCCGGCGAAAAGTGGTTGTCACGCCCACGGCGGGCCGCCCTCCGGCCTGCGACCGGGTTGGCAACATCGCTTTTCACTTCGACGGTGGGAGAGTGCCCCTTGTATTGCATAGGACTGCCAAGGACATCTAGCGCTCCTGGGCACTCTGGTTCACCGTTTCAACAGTGTGCAAGGAGAGTTGGAGGCACAGGGGGGCAGTGCGCTTGCCGTCGGCGGCGTATGTGCCTTCCCAGGTTAGCTCTACCATTGGGGAACTCCTTGGTTTGCCAGCGGAAAGTTAGTCAGTTATGAGAGTGGTCGCGGACAAAAACTATAGATCACACTCGGATTCACCCAATCCTTGAATTCTCCTAGCGTATTCCAACCGCCATCCACAAAGGACAAGATAGAATTCCGCACTAAAGTTTCGAGGTCAAGCGAATGCAGGGCGTCTATTTCACCTTCTAACTTTCCACCGTGAGCAATGTCGTTTCGGTACTCAAATAGCTTTTCTACCCTGTTCCTCACGACATTGAATCGTTCGCTTGTGCAAGTTGCGCTATTTAATTCTTTGCCAAATTCAGAAGATACTCTGCCATCAAAAGGATAGAATCCTTCTCTGCCATGCCGCGTGACGAGAGCAGCCATCCGCTTTGCATAGGTCTCTTTTGGCGTTCTGCCATCTGACAGCAGTGCCTCCGCCGAGATAGCAAGCATAAGAAAACTTTCAACGACACTGCTGGTCGTCGTGGCCTTGCCAAACCACTCAATAGCCCTTAACAAACGTCTAGCAACCTCCCCCCCGTTACCTGCCGCCAGTAAGTGGAGATGTTGATTGATATGAGTGAGACCGAGTTTTTTCAGTTCTTCAACAGCCCTGTTGTCCAGAGTAAAAGGGTTACGAGCATAATGTCTAAACTCTACGGAACTACCAGGAAATTGCTTTTCAATGGGAACATCGGCATGGATACAAAAAACGTGGCTGTGCTCACCTTCGTGCAGAGTACCAATGAGCCCCATACGCTTGGGATCTGACGATCGTCGATATACGTCGAAGTAAAAAGACCCCAGGAAGAGTCTCAGTACATTAAGAGCCAGTTCAGCTTCTTCTTTACCCTTCTTAATAGCCCGGTTGAAATGGCCAGATACACTCACTTTAAAGAACGCTGGCGCTTGTTCGAAAGAAGAGAGGAATTCATCTTGTTTCTCTGGGAATTTCTCCTTGCTCTGACGAACTAGCATTATTAACTCCGAGTCTGAAAAGTTGCGACAAAGCTGGCACTGAGCAAGTTGCAGGCTCTGAGAGACATTGGCTTCCACTCCCTCAACAGGAATGTAGATTACATGATCCAGGATTTCACGTTCCACTTTATCCAAGAAATCCGTAGCTGCTTGCTCCATTAACTGGTTATCTGCAGTATGACCTTGCTCAATCCATTCGGTAGCGATCTGCCCTAAGCATTGAGACACAAATGCTCTATCAGTTTGACCAGGATGTAGCCTATCTACAAGGTCTATCACTCTATCATAAGCTTCTTCCCTATAAAAAAGCCCTAGTGTCTCTGTTTCAGAACAGAAAAACCGCCCACTATAGCGGTACCCTGAGTCTTCGATTGATTTCCTTTCCTTGAGCGGTAACAGTTTGTAGGTTCTCATGAATCCCTTGAACGCCGCTACAACTTGTTTTTGTGAAGCATCGCCTTCGTCCATATTCTTGTTCCTATTTTGCAGTTCTCTATTCGCTGGGATAGCAGCCATCGTCTGATGGTGGATACTAACCTGCCCCAATTATACCCAACAGCAGCCCTTGCACAAACGAACGCCGCTCGCCGCCCCCTCGTATCCCCCCTATGCACCCCACAGGCAGGCCCTCAGCGGCATAAAAACACCAGCTCCTTCGCCAACGTGTCCCACAGATAGCCCGTCCGTCCCCAGCACAGATCGATCACGCTCACGAACCACGCTTGCCTCAGCGCTTCCATCGCCCTCTCGTTGCAGATCTCTGCGTGCCCCTGCATCTCCACGAAAAGCCCCTCTTCATCCAGTGTAGCCTCTCCGGCCCAGGTGTACGGATCCGAATGATCGATCGTAACCGCCATTTGGCATCCGCCGCTCTCGCCAGGACGGGCGACGTAAACATACAGGTCGCTGCACAGGGACAACTGTTTGATCCCCAGTGCGGTGTCCTCCAGCGCAAAACCATCCACGAAAGCCCGTTGCTTGCTGTGCTCCTCGTCGAGGCCAGGCTGGGATACGACCGTCAGGAACCCGGCCCGGTTGAAAGCCGCCAGGTAGGGAGCGAGCGGCTCTGACTCTGGATCGAGACTCTCTCCAAACCACCCGGGAATAAACCGAATCTTGCCCTCCATGAAGCGGGCGTTGAGCTCGCATAATGTCTCGAATGTTTCGACCTCCTGCCATACCAGCATCGCCTTCTTCGCGGCCTCCGACCATTCGACGCCGTCTGGCCATTCGATTTCGTCCACGTGGAGCATTCCTTTCGTTGATCTCCGCCGCCGTTGCGCCGCTAAAAGTCCATTCCCGCGCACTCCCTGCCCAGGACAAGGTGTGCAGCACGCAAGATATGGCGGTACTATTGCACAAAAACCCCACTCCTAGGGGTTAGTACGTATTATACCACGCACCGATGCGCTACACAAGTGATTTCTCCCCCGTTGCCCTGAAAATCTTGCTGAACAGGCTTGCCAGCCCACTGGGTTGACACTTGACTAATTCCAAAAAATGGGTAGAATGGCATTATGAGAACGATTACGACGCCCTTGGTAGCGCACATACTGGGCATGAGCTTTCGCACCCTCGACAACTGGGTCCGTACAGGCCTGGTCGCCTGCAGCCAGCTCGCCCGTGGCCGCGGGACGCGGCGCGCCTGGACTGTCGACGACGTGACCCGCGTCGCGTTCCTTCAGACACTGCGCAGGCACGGCGTGTCCACGCAGCAGCTCAACGCGATGAAAAAATCCGGGAGCCTGGACCACCTGATGGATAACACGCTGGAGCGACAAAAGATGTACGGCGATAACTATCTCTTTGCCGACTTTGTGCTGATTGACGGGGACAAGGCGCTGCAGATTACGATTCGGCCACAACGCAAGGCCGTGGAAGAAGCCTTCGCTGCCCTCGAGGCCGGCCTCCTGCCGGAGCCACTGACGTACGATGACGCCCCGTCAGGCATCCAAAGCTGGGCAAACGGTCAGGCACTCGAGCCTGGGTGAACCATGTCCTAGCACCGGCTCTTCAGGCCGGTGCCAGCCTGGGCGAACAGCGCCCCAGCACCGGCTCTTTCAGGCCGGTGCCTGGATAAACAGTGTCCTAGCACCGGCTCTTCCAGACCGGTGCGGAACAAAAACAACAATGAAAAACGTATAGGAAACCAATCCAGTGACCAATAAAAAAACGCGGGACTCGCTGCCGCCAACAGCGAGCCCCACCGAACCACAGACGCACTCAGCGCCTATGCATATTATACCCGTTTTCTGGTGTTCGCGCCAGTTCGCGTCCTGCCTCTTCCCGCTACGTGGCACACTCCCGGAAACAGGCGCTCCAGGGGAGTGGCGCCATGGCTAGCGCCCGCGACGATGACGCCTCTTCAATAGCCCGTCGGGATCCCCCCGGTCCCTTCGACGTCCTCGTCCGTCACGTGATCCGCACCCTGCTGGACGGTGGAAAACCGGGCATCCCCGCCGCCAAGTGCGGCCCCTGGGCAGAAGTGGTGAGTGCGCTATACTATGCCCACGCCGAGGGCGGCACGCGCGCGGTGCGGATAGCCTGGAACGCCCTCACCCGGCAGAACCCCGGCTTGATCCCGCTGGCGTCCGCGGGTGACGACGGTCCCCTCGCCGGCGCTGGCAAAGCCATCGCCAGGGTCCTCGTGGAGGGCACCGGCGCCGACCCTCCCCCGCTGCCCCCGATAGACCACGCCCGCCAACTGGACGAACTGGCTGGCTTTGTCAACCGCGTGCTGGTGCTCCCCAGGAAGTTCAACGCCCGCAATCGTAGGCGGGCCGTGGGCGACGCCGTCCGGCAACTGCTCCTGGCGCAGGGGCGGTTGCTCTACGACGTCGACGAGGGAGAGCCAGACGGGACGCCCTACGTCGTTGGTGACGACGGCGCGGTGTGGCCTCTCTCAGGCGACCTGCTGCCTGTCAGGAGCATGCTGAACAAGGCCGGTCTCAACTCCTCTGAGCCGGCGTTCAAGTGGCTCATCGCTGACCTGAAGGCGAAGGCGTACAGTGACGCCCCCCGGGTCAGCCTGGCCCATTTCTGGACCCGGCGCGATGGGGCGTTGTATATTTCCAGTGGTCCCACCGGGATGGTCAGGGCCAGCTTGGATGATGGCGTGCCGACGCTAAAGACGTTGTCCAATGGGGAAGACGGCGTCTACTTTTCCAGTGCCACGGCGCTCCCCCGGTGGCAGCCGGCCGCCGCCCCTGTTCCCCCGCACGAGGTGGCGGCCTTCCGCCCGGCGATCGTGCCCCCACCCGACGTGCCCGATTACACCCCGGAGAGGCAGCGGCTGCTCCTGACCGCCTGGCTCGTCGCGCTCGTGGCCGGTGTCCGGCCTCTTCCCATCCTGGTCGCCATCGGCGACAGGGGCGGTGGCAAAACCCACCTCATCAGGGCGGTGACGCTGTTGATCACCCGTGACGAGCCCACCACCGTCAGCTCCGACCCCCGCGATGTGTCGACCTCGTTGGTGAGCGACCCCGTTCTGGCCCTGGACAACGTGGACAGCGCGCCCCCCCCCTGGCTGCCCGACCTGCTGGCGGCCGCGGTGACGGGCGTCGCGTATAAGCGCCGGAAGCTCTACACAGACACGACCGAGCACCGCCAGGTGGTGCGGGCCGCCCTCGCGCTGTCCACGCGGACGGCGGCCTTCGTCCGGCCCGACGTGGCCGAGCGTACTTTGCCCATAATCACCGGCGTTTTTGAGGACGCCCGGCGAAAGAGCGACAGCGCCCTGATCGCCGAGGTGCGGGACAAGCGGGACGCAGTGCTGACTTGGCTAGCTCATGAGGCGGTTCGTCTCCTGGACGAGTTGCCCGGCGCGCCCGCGCTCCCTGGGCGCTTCGTCGACTTTGGCCGGGTGGTGTGGGCCCACGACCACGACAACGCAGCCGTTGCCCTGCGCGCCTTGCGGAAGGCGCAGGCGATGATCGTGCGCGATGCCGACCCGCTGATCGCCGCGATCCTGGTGCACGCCGACGCTCTCCTGAACCAGCGCACCAGGTGGGAGGGAAATGCGAGTGCATTGGTGAGCGCCTTGCAGCGGCTGGGAGCTGGACTGGACTATCTTGGAGGCGGTAGGGCCATTGCTCGCACGCTGCGGGAGGGCAGGGACACGCTGGCACTGTCTGGCCTGAGTCTGTCGGATAGACGATCCGGCGGTGCCACCCTGTTTGTGTTACAGAGGCAGGACCATGGAAAACATGGAATCTGACATAAACTCTTTGTATTTCGTTTCCAAATTTCAAAAGTTGTCCTGGAAACCATGGTTTCCATGGTTTCCAGGTCGGGTGTCACCCTCTTGGGTGTCGTTGTCTCTTTCGCTCCCAAGGTGCCAGGCACCTGGACTTGCTGGAGATCATCAGAACTGTATTCTCGTGGGCCAGCCTACACGCTTTGAAGATGGCGCTTCGAGGTGCCTGGCACCTGATCGGTGTCAAGACCATCGAAACAAGACTTCGCCGAGCTCAGTCGAGGCGTTTCGACTTCCATCTATGAACAACTGCGAAAGACAGCTCAGGAGAACCTGCCAATGACCACACTTGACCTGAGCACTATTGACCTCCTGGCCCTGGTCTCCACCGACACCCCGCTCAAGCGCGCGGCCAGCACGAACGGCGGCGAGTGGGCCGGGCCCTGCCCATTCTGTGGTGGCCGCGACCGTTTCAGGGTCCAACCGAACGCCCGGGGCAAGGGACGCTGGTTCTGCCGGGGCTGCGGCCATGGCCGCTGGCATGACGCGGTCGACTACGTGCGGCGCAGGGACGGGCTGGGGTTCCGCGACGCTCTCCAGCGGCTGCGGGTTGGACCTGGCGAGAACACCTGCCCCCGGCCATCCCCCCGCCCACGTCCCCCTGCCCCCCTGGCCCCGCCCGGCCCCACCTGGCAGGCGGCGGCGCGAGCCTTCTGCGAAGCGTGCCGGGCGACGCTGTGGGCTCCAGGTGGGGCGCGGGCGTTGGCCTGGCTGCGTCAACGCCACCTGCGTGACCGGACCATCCGGGCGGCCGGCCTGGGATACAACCCCGCCGACCGCTGTGACGCCTGGGCGACCTGGGGACTGGAGCCCCGGGAGGGCAGGCCGGGCGTCTGGTTGCCCCGTGGCATCGTCATCCCCTGGGTGATCGGCGCTCACCTGTGGCGGGTGAACGTGCGGCGACCGCTGGCCCGACGCCAACTCGCGGCCGGAGCGCACAAATACGTCGGCCCCGCCGGGTTTGCCAACGGTCTCTACAACGCCGGCGCCCTGACCGCCGGTCAGCCCGCTATGCTCGTTGAGGGCGAACTGGACGCGCTCACGATTGCACAGGAGGCAGGCGACCTGGTGTCCCCCGTCGCGACGGGTGCGACGGGTGGGGCGCGGCGGGCGCGCTGGATTGCCCGCCTGGCGCTCTGTAGCGTGGTCCTCGTGGCGTATGACGCGGACGCCCCTGGCGAAGCGGCGGCCGCCTACTGGCTGGAACTGCTGCCCAACGCCCGGCGCTGGCGTCCCTACTGGGAGGACGCCAACGCGATGGCTCAGGCCGGCGCTGATGTGAGAGCGTGGGTTGCCGCTGCCATGGACCGGTGCGCGCCTGCCCCCAAACTGAAACGCATCCCGAGAGCTGGGCCAAGGATCCTGGCGCTGATTGACTGACAAATCTCGCCTGGACGCAGATGCACGCAGATTTTCGCAGACAAGAAAAGATCAGCGTGGATCAGCGTTGATCTGCGTCCCATCTCTTGCTCTGAGAGCCAATTGCCAGAAGCGTCAGAGTTTCGTCGGTCACCAGGATTATGGCGTCTACCTTCTGCCCTCCAGCGCAACCGTGCCGGTCAGCCCATCGAGCAGCACCACGTCGCCGTCGCGCAGGTGGTCGGTGATGTGCGGGATGCCGACGACGGCCGGCAGGCCGTACTCGCGGGCCACGACCGAGCCGTGCGACAGTTGCCCGCCGCGCTCCATGATCAGCCCACCCAACCGCCCAAAGATGGGCGTCCAGCCGGGGTCGGTGCTGCGGGTGACGAGGACGTCGCCCGGCGCGATGCGGTCGAACTGGCCCGGGGTCAGCACCACCCGCACCGGCCCCCGGACCAGCCCCGGGCTGACCGGCACCCCCCGCCAGCAGGTCCTCTCCCCCCCGGAGGTGGCCTCCAGCGGACGGTTGCCGCGCAGGAAGGCCGGGTAGGTCAGGTGGGGGGCCAGCTCGAACTCTCGCTGCAACCGCTCGAACGGTACCCGGCGGGCCGCGATCGCCTGCCGCGCCTCCAGGCCGGCGCCCGGCTGCGGTCGCCCTGCGTCCGGCTGCGGCCGCCCGGCGTCCGGCTGCAGTTGCGCCAACCGCACGAGCGTCCCGACTTCCTCGCAGGTGGCGAAGAAGACGTCGCCGGCCTGAGCCAGGAGCCCCCCGGCCGCCAACCGCTCGCCGATGCGCAAAAAGGCCCGGCGCATCAGGGCCAGCGTCCGCTGCCAGGCAAAGCGCTGATCCTCGCGCAGCGTCACGTAATGACGGGCCAGGGCGAGCACCCGGTTAAAGACGAGCAGTTTCAGCCGGCCCAATGGCCGGGCGGCGACGGCTTCTCTCACCCCGCGTTCGGCCGACTCCCGCCCGGTGACGCGGGCCGCCGGGTCCGGCCCCTGCCCGGCGAGCTCCAGCAGGCGCAACACCTGCCCGGGGTCGTCGGCGAAAGTGGGCTGGTAGATGTCCAGGCTGAAGGAGCGGTGGCCGTACCTGGACATAAAGTCCCGCAGGTCCGCCGCTCCCGGGCCAGCCTCCCCCGCCAACTGCCGCAACGCCTGGTCCAGCTCCAGCGACTTGTTCGGCAGGCCAGAGAGGAGGCGGGCGGACAGCCCGGCCTGCCGCCCGGGGGCCACCCAGCAATCCACCAGCCGGCCCAACAGCGGGACGGCCAGGTCGGCGGCCATCAGGCTCCAGCGGTGGATGCCCAGCAGCTCGCGGTTCCACCGCTGGGCCGCCTCGACGATGGCCCACAGGTCGTCCAGGTCGGCGGCGGCGTCCTCTAGCCGTTGGGCGAGGTCGGCCATCGCGCGTTCGTGTCGCGCCGCGAAACGCGCCCAGTACCGGTAGTTGTGCAGCGGCGACCAGTTGGCCGGCTGGCGGGCAAAGTGGACCAGCATCGAACCGGCGAAGCGCGGGTCGAGCAGGCAGCAGGGATAAGGGGCCTGTTTGCGCAGGCCGGTGTCGCCGCCGGGAAAGTAGCGGGCGGCGTCGCTGGGCACGAGCGCGTCGGGAAAGACCTTGTACAGGATCTGGAACACGGCCACGTTGGTGTAGGGGTGTCCCCGGTAGAGCTTGGTCAGGGGCAGCCGGTCGAGGTGGGGGTAGCCCAGGTAACGCAACGGATCGCGAAAGGCCAGTTCCTCGGTCAGCCCGCCGACGACGGACCACCCCAGCGGCGAGACGGGCCGGGGAAAGCGCTCGTTGAGGTAGCCGCCCGTCCACAGGTAGTCGTCGCCGGGGATGACCTGCGTGAAGAACCGCTCGGCCCTGGTCGTCACCGGCCGGCACTGGAACAGAACCAGCTCGCCGTGCCACAGCCCCCACTCCACGTCCTGCGCCCCGCCGAAATGCGCCTCCAGCGCCAGCGCCGTCTCGGCGACGAGCCGCACCTGGGCCGGCGTCAGGACGTCGCCTCCCCCGGCCGCCCCCTCCTGGCGACAGGCCAGGCTGCGCCGGTCGACGGTGTAGCGCGTGACCTCGCCCGTGCCCTGGACGACAGCCTCGGCCAGGCCCCGGACCGCCTCGATGACGACCGCGTCCCCGCCCAGCGGGTCGGCGGTGAAGGCCACGCCCCCGGCGTCGCAGGGGATCATGGCCTGGACGACGACGGCCATCTCGGGCGGGGATGGTACGCCGCCCGCGCACTGCCGGTAGGAGATGGCCCGCGCCGTCCACAGCGAGGCCCAGCAGTCGCGGATGCGATCGAGCAGTTCGCCGGCGCCGACGTTCAGGTAGGTCTCTCCCTGGCCGGCGAAGGAGGCGTCGGGCATGTCCTCGGTCGTGGCCGACGAGCGCACGGCGAGGCGGTTGCCGGGCGGGAGGGCGTCCTGCGGCAGGGTGTCCAGCAGGTGGCGGCAGGCGGCGCAGATCTGTTCCTCCAGCGCCTCGTCCATCCGGCAGGCGAACAGCGCGCAGGGGTCGGCCGTTCCGTCCGCAGCGCGGACCAGCGCCTCGATTCCCTCCTGCAGCTCGTTGCGCTCGACAAAGGCGCGATACGCAGCGGTGGTCACGCAAAAGCCCGGCGGGACGCGGAAGCCAGCGCGCCGCATGTCCCCCAGGTTGGCCGCCTTGCCGCCCACCACCTCCCGCTGGTCGGCCGTTATCTCATCCAGCCACAAGATGTTTCGCATTGCTGTAAAAACGACACGATCGCCGTTTCTCAAATCAGGAGCACCACGCCGGTCACCGCCAGGATGAGGGCCACGATCTTGCGGAACGACGCCTGGTCGATGCTCTTCTGCAGCCAGGAGCCGGCAAAGGTGCCCGCGAACAGGAACGGGGCCATCACGAGCGCAAAGCGCAGGACCCTGCCGGTGAGGAGGCCGTTGGCGGTAAAGAGCACCGCCTTGTAGCAGGCGTCGGCGAAAAAGATGCCATAGAGCGTGGACCGGAAGGCCTGCTTGTCCTCGAGAACGTGGGCCAGGTAGATGATGATCGGCGGCCCGTTGACGCTGAACATCGCGCCCAACGCCCCGCCCAGGAAGCCGCTCAGCGGTGCCAGGCAGGAGGTCGCCCGGCCGTGCGCGGCCGGGGCGGTGGGGCGATTCCTGCCGAGTAGCGTGTAGGACGCCCAGCCGGTCACGAGCACGCCCATGACGCGCTTTAGAATCTCGTGGCCGAAGGAGAGCAGCACCCACGTGCCGAGCGCGGTGCCCACCAGCAGCCCGCACAGCAGCAGGAGCAGCAACTGGCGGTGGATGGAACGGTAGTTGGACGCGACCAGAACCGCGCCCGACATCAAGTCAAAGACCAAAAAGACCGGCGTGACGAACTTGACGTCGAGGATGAGCATCAGCAGCGGGACGGAGAACAGCGCGCTGCCAAAGCCGGAGACGCCCTTGACAAAGTGCCCGCTAAAGATGATCAGCCCTGCTAACAGGATGACGCCGATCTCGGTGGGGGCCATAATTTCCCTGACTGGCTTCTAGTTACGCATCACGTATCACGCATCACGTATTGTGGGCTGGCTGGCGTAGCGTCTGCCCCAGGGTGCTGCTCGTCGAGATGGTGAGCCAGGCAACCCAGGCTCAGACGGGCGTCTTTAGTATACCACGCAAGGATTTGCTGGACAACGACAGCCTGGGCAAGCTGTCACGGAACCCCCCACTACGTGGGGGGCTTGGTGAGGGCGTGGGCGGGCTGTCACGGGACCCCCCACTTGCGTGGGGGGCTTGGTGAGGGGGCCTGGGTGAGCTGTCACGGAACCCCCCACTACGTGGGGGGCTTGGTGAGGGCGTGGGCGGGCTGTCACGGAACCCCCCACTTGCGTGGGGGGCTTGGGGGGGGCGCTGCGACTTCCCAAGCGCCAGAAGTGTAGTATAATATCGCCTCTCGCAGCCTGATCGCGTGCTGCGCTGCGGGACACATGTGGGCGGGCGCGTAGGTTTTCACAAGTCGCACGTAGGCGCGTCTGCCACGGATGTTTTTCCCCTTGTCCTCGAGGTTCGAGCCATTCTTCCGTGCCTGCCGTCTCCGTGCGCGAGCATCGCCTGGTGGCGAAAAACCATTTACCGAGGAGCACATGGACATCAAGAGGTACCTTTCGAAGGGTTTGCTGTGGGCCGTGACGCTGGTCGTCGCGTTGGGCGGGGTCGTACGGGGACACGCTTCCCCGCTTGGGCAAGAAATAGACATCGTTGAGGTGTCGGATCGGATCGGCCAATGGCATCGTAACGCTTTCAGCGGCTATCGTTTCAACCGCTGGATAGCGCTGGGGGACGTCGTCCGTTTCAACGAGCGCATCGCCGACGGCGACGTTCAGGCCTTTGTCGACCCGGCCTACCTCGACAGCATCGGGGCCAACGCGGCGTACGTGGACTGTGAGGGGATCGCGTGCGCGACGTACTTTAACGACCTGGTGCTGGCCACGCCGCCGGGCGAGGTGCCCGCTCAGACGCTGTGGCACGAGGGCATGCACGTCATCTTTGACGAGCACGATTCCGAGCTGCTGGTGAGCACCGACGAGATCTATACCTGGTACATGGAGAGCGTGATCAACGTGCCACTCCAGCAGGTCCTGACCACGTACGAGGACGAGCTGAACAAGGGGGAGACCTGCAACCAGGAGCGGCTGGACGACCTGTGGAGCATGTTTGAGCGGCGCATGCAGGAGGCCCGGAACACGTCCTACGGTCCCATCACCAGCGACGCCCAGATCCAGCAATTGCGCGATCTGACGGGCTTTAACGTCGACGTGGGACAAATCCGCGCGCAGTACGTCGCCGCCGGGCTCGACAAGTGCCCGGCTGCCACCACGCCGGAGGCGACCACGGCCGCGCTGGACCTGATCTTTTGCATCGACGTCACGGGGAGCATGGACGACGACATCGCCAGCGTAAAGGCCGCGGCGTCCAACATCGTCAACACCGTGGCCTCCAGGAGCAGCGACTACCGCGTGGCGATCATCGCCTATCGGGACTGGGACGACTCGGAGGGTTATGCCATGTTCGAGGACTATGGTTTCTCCTCGGACGTCGGCACGATCATCGGCAACATCAACAGCCTGAGCGTGGCCGGGGGCGACGACGAGCCTGAGGCCGTGCTCGAGGCGTTGATGCGGGCGATCGATTCGCGCTCGGTGGGCAGTTGGCGCAACAACGTGAACAAGCAGGTGATCGTGATGGGGGATGCCCCGCCCCACGACCCCAGCCGGGAGGGATTCACGGCGGCGTCCGTGGCCCAGGCGGCCGAGGACGCCGACCCGGTGGTCATCCAGGCTATCGTCGTGGGCAACGATGGTGTCTACAGCCCGGAGGCGGTGGAGGCCTTCCGCGAGCTGGCCACGCTGACGGGAGGCAACTTTTTCGAGGCCGCCGACGCGTCGCAGGTGGCCGAGGTGCTGCAGCAGACGATCGAGGACATCCAGCCCCTCGGTGGAGACGATTCTGCGTTGTTCGGGGCCGGGGTCGTGGTGATCGGTGCAGTCTGCCTGGGCGGGGCGGTGATTTTTGGGGGGATCGTGCTCCTGCTGGTCTTTCGGGGCCGTCGCCGGCGCCAGCAGCCCGCGCCTGTGGCTTACTATCCCCCACCTGCCTATCCAGCGCCAGCCCCTCCACCCGCCTATCCGGCTCCGCCGCCACAGCAGGCGCCCGGCCAGGTGCGTTACTGCCCATACTGCGGGACGGCGCTCCGGCCCGGCGCTCGCTTCTGCAGCACCTGCGGGGGGCAGATCTAGATTGTCCTTCACGGCATTGGCTTCTCCCTCCGGTTTGACAGAAAGATATTTGGGTTGTACACTACGGGCGTCGTCGAACCTGTATCGCAAACCAGATTGCTCAATCAAGACTCGGAGTAGTATAGCCAATATTCGGCATAACAGTGTAGATAGGCCGAAATAGTTCGGTCTACTCAATAGTTAGCGCGGAACGCTTCGCGTCCCGCGCTAACGGCGCGGCAGACTGGCGTCCGCTTGCCAGCCTGCGGCTCGCTGACGCTCGCCTCCGGCTAACAAGCGGATCGAGCCGACCCTTGCGTCGGCGCTGACGCGCCTCTGCTGTGGGCGGCTCATCCGCCGCGCCGTTATGCCGCTGAACCGCACACGAGAAGGCAATTGCCTGGTCACTTAACATCATATCGAAACGGGAGGAAGGCTACGATGGCAACTTACGATGTAGCTCACATAAAAGAGCAAGGAATTGACCTCATCATTATCGTTGTAGATTCGTCGTTTGGTCTTAAAACACCTGGGGAACAACAGAAGATGACCGTAGCTCTCCAAGAATGTGCCACAGCAGCGGGTTTAGCAGGCACTGTTGTACCAGTCTGGGATGCTGGGGCAGGTCAAATGGGTTTCTTTGCTCCCACGAATTGGAGAGCGTTTTTCTCCAGCATTGACCTGGCCTTTGTTGCAACGAACATCAATCGAGAGCTAACCTGTGCATAACAAAGTCCACAAAAGGAGACTGAAATGGCAAACACACAATTGGAAAGCGAAATCATCAACCATCTCGAGTTCCTTGGCTATGCAGTGGATCCTGTTCCCGATATTGACCCAGCAGGGAAAGTCAGAATGTTGAGAGCCGAACACCCCTCTGGTGCAGCCATAAACATTATGACCTTCGAGAGGGCGGTTAATTTCTCCATCTGGTTCAGTCTGAATGAACTTGCAGTTACAAACAAGCAAGATCTTTTGGCAGTTGTGAACGACCTCAACCAGCGGTTTGAGACCAAGTATTACATAGGCAAAATGGGGGAGACTCCGGCTTTCTTCTATAGTCTGGTGTACTATGGCCCTTACGACAAGAAGGCTTTTGGTCAATTCGTCAGTACCTGGGAGAGGGAAAAGCAAGCACTGTGGGGAACAGAGATTACCAAGTTTTTGGCGTAATGCAGCCTTGCCCTCAGTCCATCGGCATCCAGTTATGTATTCCGAAATAACAGCGGCATAACAAATCGCTGGAGTTGACCGGGGCTATCGCGGCTCAAATTCGAGAGTGGCTTTGCACAACCCGCCCCGGCAACTCAGCTCACCCGCTCGGCGGGCACTTCGCTCCGCTCGCACCCATCGAATGGGGCGCGAGATTCATTGAGCAGTTCTATGGTGGGCGCTCGCGATGCTCGCACTGCCGAACTGCTCAATTAAGCCGACACCGCTCACTGCGCTCGCGGCTTTGGCTATTAGTCAGATAAAGAGAGTCAATTATGGGTCCCCCTGGACACTTCGCAATCGCGTTTGCGACGAAGCCCGCCGCCCCTAAGGCGCCGCTCTGGGTCCTGTTGGTGGCTACCGAAATACTCGACCTCTTGTGCTTCGGATTCATGGCGGCCGGTATCGAGCGCGCAGCCCTTGAACCGTCGTTCCCTTGGTCTCATGGGCTTTTCATGTCCATAGTTTGGTCTGTTGTGGCCGGGGTGATCGCCTTTCTCTTCTACCGGGATCGCCGAACGAGCATCGTAATTGGGCTCCTGGTCTTTCCGGGGTGGGAACTGCCTACGAGTCTGCCAGTGCCGCCCGGGCTTTCTCCAGGTCTCCTTCCACGCCCAGCTCTTCGAATATCTGGACTGCCTGCTGTAACCGCTGCCGTCCCTCGTCCAGCCCCATCGCCGCAAGTGTGAGCCCCAGTTCGTAGGTGCTCCTCCCCAACTCCAGCCGGTTCCCCGTCGTCTCGAGTGTCTCAACGCTGTCTTGCAGGCACCGCCGGGCCTCCTCCGGCCTGCCGCGGACGCGGTGTACCTGGCCCAACACCCGGTAGGCGATGCCCTCGTATTCCTGGTTGCCGATCTCCTGGGCGGTGCGCAGCGAGAGCTGGCAGTACTCGATGGCCTCATCCACGTCCTCCAACGCCAGCTCGACCTCGGCCAGCAGCCTGTATGCATCCATCAGAGTCATCTTGTCGCCGATCTCTATAAACAGCCTGGCGGCTTCCTGGAGGTAGTCGCGTGCCTGCTGGCGATTTCCCAAGGCGTGATGCACTTCTCCCAGGTTGTTGTAAGTATCGGCGATTCCTTGTACGTCTCCGATCTCTTTCCGGATCTCCAGGCTTCTCTCGTAATGTTCTATGGCGCGAGGATAGTCACCCAGCGTGTAGTAGATCACTCCCAGGTTGTTGGTGCATACCCCCGTCCCATACGTATGGCCGATCTTGCGGCTGATCTCCAGGCTTTTGCGCGTGTATTCGGCCGCCCGGTTGTAATCGCTTTGACTCCAGTACACGTGTGCCAGGTTGTTATAGGAGCGGATCGTCCCATAGAGATCCCCGACGCTCTCCCGCACCTCGATGCACGTCTGGAAATACGCAACTGCCCGGGCATAGTCACCCGTTCGCAGGTAGATCGTGCCGAGCGTATGTTGCAACTCGGCCTTGACGCGGCGGCTCTTTTCGTCGCAGGACAGGCTCCCTGCGATATCCAGCCCCTCGGTACATAACTGCAGTGCCTCCTCATAGTCCCCCCGTTGCATCGCGATCCACCCCATGTCACCGTATATGCGGGCCATCTCCGGTGTCACCGTTTCGTCGCCGAGCGATGCCATGGTCAGGTGAAGATAATGCATCGCCTCGTCGTATCGCCCCTGTAGCTCCCACGTCTTGGCGATCTTGCGCCGTATCTCGGCCACCTGCGCAGCGGTGGGGGGATGACGCTCGAGCGACTTCCGATAACTTGACAGCGCGCTCTCGTATTGTCCGATCAGCCGGTAGACGTCGCCCAGCGATTCGTAGACGCGATGTGCGTCATCTCGGGCACCGTCCAGCGACAGGGCCTGGCTATAGTGGGCGATGGCCGCCTCGTTGGCGTATTGATCCCTGGCCTTGTCCCCGGCCTTGACCAGGTAGTGCCAGCTCTTGTCATGATCGCCGCTCTGGTAGTAGTGATGTGCCAGGAGTTCGTAATGCTCCTCCAGGCTGTCTGCATACGTGTGCTCCAGGTACTCGCCTACCCGATGGTGCAACTCCCGCCGGTGCGCGTACAACAGGCTCTCGTAGGCCACCTCCTGGGTGATGACGTGCTTGAAGATGTATTCCCACTCTGGGGCTGGTCTATCTAACGGGGTCAGGTCCAGCTTGCTCAACTGCTCCAGGTTGCGTCGCAATCTCTCCGGGGTGAGCTGTACCGGATAGATTCCCCGGAGCGTCCGGTACTTGAACGTCCTGCCGATGACCGATGCTACCTTCACCGTCAACTTGCTGCTCTCGTCCAACCGGTCGATGCGGCTCATCACGAGCGCCTGCACGCTGTCGGGGATGTCCACCTGCGACAGATCTCCCACCAGACCGTATCCCTCGCCGTCGCCTTTCGGCACCAGGTAGCCTCGATCCACCAGCGAGTTGATCACTTCCTCCACGAAGAAGGGGTTGACCTGGGTTTCGCCGCGCAACACGCACGCGTGCAGCAGCGCTGGCACCTCTGCCATCCCCAGCTTGAGCTGCACCAGTTTCAGCGCATCCTCGGCTGGCAGATCATCAAGCTGTATCTGGTTGTAGCCGTCGTTCCGTTTCCATTCGACCATCTCGATGGTAGGCCGGTGGAGCGCCACCAACAGGATGCGGTGACCGGCGACGTTGCGGGCCACGTGGTTCAACATCTCCAGTGAAATGGCGTCCATCCAGTGTACGTCCTCGAACACAATCAGAAGGAGCGGCACCTGCTGCGCCTGGTGTCGCAGCAGCGTCAGCGTGATGTCAAACGTTCGCTGCTTCCGCAGTTGTGCGTCCAGCGAACCGGTCAACTCGTTGTCGGGCACGGGCAGCCCCAACAATTGGGCCATCAACGGCACCCAATCTCTGAGCGCCGGATCGGCCTCCACCATCCGCTGTTCTATGCGGCGCAGTTTCTGCGCGTGCTTCTCTCCCTCCTTCATCCTCAGGCCGAAGAAAGAGTTGAGGAGATCTATCCAGGGCAGGTACGGTGATTGGGAGCCGTAGGAGAAACAGTTCCCGCCCAGGCTGACCATCCTTTTCTCTTTCTGGCGGGCCAGGGCGACCAGTTCCTCGAGCAGGCGGCTCTTGCCTGTCCCAGCCTCACCGGTGATGACCAGGAGTTGTCCATGCCCTGCGACGACCCGCTCCACGGTCTCCGCGATCCGGGCCAGCTCCTGCTCCCGCCCGACGATGGGGCACGCTCGACGCCTGCCATCCACCTCCCCACCGGCCCATACTTGCGCCTCCTCCCGCACGCCGACCGCCCGGCAGACAGGGACCGGCTCTCGCTTCCCCTTGACGTGGACAGTCGCCAGCGCCTCGCAGATGAACCCATCCTCCACCCGGCGCGCCGTATCCCGATCCAGGAGGATCTCTCCACTCCCGGCGGCCTGCATCAGCCGCGCCGAGAGGTTGACCACGTCCCCCATCACGGTGTATTCCCGCCGTCGCTCCGAGCCGACGTCCCCGGCGAAGACGTGTCCGGAGGCGATGCCGATCCGTTGGTCTGTGATGAAGGGCAGTCTGTCTGACGCCAGTGCGCTGCGCTGTATCTCCAGCGCGCATCCCAGGGCCCGTTCCTCGTTGTCTTCGTGCGCCACCGGCGCGCCAAAGATGAGGTGCAGGAGGCTTCCCTTGTCGCCGGTGATGACCCGGTTCAACCGTCCGCCGTAGCGATGGATGATCCCCTGCATGGCGGTGAAATACCGCTGCAGTTTCCATCCTGCCTCCAAATCCGCGTCGTAATCCAGCCCGAAGAAGTTGACGAACAGGCTGACCGCGTGGCGATGCTCTCCCACGAACTGTCGCTGCCCTTCTACAATTTGCTCGTACACGGTGGGTGGCAGGTAGGGCACCAGGCGCGCGATTGCCTGCTCCGCTCCCTCCTCGCTCAGACCATCCCAGTCTGCGCCGTTTTCTTCCACCTGCTCCACCGGCCGCGCCAGCCCTTTCACCGGCAGGAACCCCTCGCGCTCGTCGCCCACGACGATCCCCAATTCTTCCGGACTCGTCTCGGCGGCCAGGCACGCGCCATCCATCACCACCTCTCCGGCGGCGGCGTGGTGCTCGGCCTGTGCCATCCGGTCGAGCGGTCGTCCGGCCAGGACGTATTCCAGCCCCTCCCGCGGCTCGCCCACGCTCAGGGAGAGCACCGATCCCGCGCTGACGCCGATCTTCATCCGCAGTTCGAACACCCCGCTCCTCGTCTCCACCGCCCGAAAACCGGCCATCCTCTCCTGCATCGCCATGGCGCAGGCGCATGCGCACACGACTCCGGCCTGCAGATTGCAGATTTGCAGATTTGCAGATTTGCAGATTTGTACATTCGTAAACGCGCAGGTGACGGCGTCCCCGCCGAACCTGATGACCTGCCCGCCGTAGCTGTGCGCCAGGTCGATCATGGCCGTGAAGTAGGCGTTGAGGACGCGGGTCAGTTCCTCGGCCCCCTCCTTGCCCAACTGGGCCAGGCTTTCCGACATGGCGGTGAAGCCAGAGACGTCGGCGAAGAGGAGGGCGGCGGAGACCCACTCCTCCTGCCACGCTACGGAGGCGCGTGGGGCGGCAATGGCCCGGCGCGCGATGGGGCCGGGCACGTACGCGCTGATGGATCGCAGGAGAGCCTGTTTCTCTTGTCCCATAGGGTGCTCAGTCCTCATCCCGGTGACCAAGGACGACTATACCCTACCTTGGCCCAAAAATCAATCGCCCAACAGGGTTGGGTTTCCTACCCCTGAAGGAGAGTAGCGGGCCAGCCCTATCCACAGTATAACTGGGATTGGGGGTGCTCTGGATTTCGCTTGTGTTACGACGACGTTTCGACGGCTCTACGTTCGACCAAGACCTGACAGGTTTATACGAATGTGCTTCATTAACCTGTCAGGTCTGGGTTCTGGCCCTGCGAACAGACATGAAACAGGGACCGGTTCCTGAAGAGCCGGTCCCTGTTCTTTCTAACCTACGCCCGTAGGGCTTAAGCTACTGAAAAACCACCTATCCTCCAAAGCTCTTGAGGACGAGCGGCAGGTAGATTCTCTCTTCAGCCGGGCCGGTGGACATGACGCTGAACTTGGAAAAGTGGTTCAACTGGAGCGTGATCTCGTTGTGGGCCGTGTCCACCACGTAGCTATCGGCCAGGGTCCAATGCCCGACCAGCGTCGAGTAGTAGACCGGGACCAGCATGTGCTCCGAGATGCCCGGCGGCAGCTTGGGGTCGGGCGGGTAGGAGAAGGTCATCACCACGTTCTTCTTGAACTGGGTGATCTCTTTTCCGTTCTGGTCGATCGCCCATATCTTGTATCCCGCGCCGATGATCTCCCGGCCGGGTTCTGGCCGCATCTCCTGCGTGGGGAAGATGAAGAGCGTGACCGTGCCGGAGTCGACCAGCGCCCCGGGCGGGATGAGGAGTTCTACCCCGTCGGGCATGATGATGGTCTGCATCTGGGCCGCGTCGAAGCTGACGATGAACGGCTGGGGGAGCGGCCAGGGGCCACCCAGTTTCAGATCCTGGGTCGCCTGGCCGACGGGTGGTGTGGGTGGGACAAGCCCGTTCGCTTCGGGGCTCTCGTAGAAAACGCCGTTCTCCCGGTCCTCGTAGACCGCGCCCACGTGCCACACGGTGCCGGAGACGACACGCAGCGTGTAGGTGAAGGTGTTTATGCTGGAAGTCATGGCCGTGGTCTCGGCCCATTCGCCGGTATTGGTCCAGCCCCAGACGTAGGCCGGGTGGGTGGCCGTGGCGACGATGCCGGGGGCGAAGCGGATCGTGCCGTGGATCTCGCCGTCCAGCTCGCGGAAGCGCAGATCCTGGTCGATTGCCGGGTTGGCCGCCGAGACCCACGGGACGTCGATGGGGCGCGGGTTCAGCCAGCCCAACACCTTCAGTTCGTCGCCGGGCAATGCCGCGCCCACGACGTAGCCGCCTTCTGGCACGAGCAGTTCGAAGGCGCCGTCCGGGCCGCTCTCGGCATGGGTCTCAAAGTAGCCGACGAAGGGGGACTCGCCCCTGGCAAAGACAAAGACCCCCGGCAATGGCGTGCCGTCAGGCTTTTGCACGTGGCCACTGATCGAGGACGCGATCGGCCACACCTCAAAGTCCTGGATGGTGGGAACCGGGCCGGAGTGGGCCGTCACCACCGTCACAGTCGGCGGCGCCGCGTAGCCGCTGGCCGGGTCCACCCAGGCACGCAGGTGCCAGGTACCGGAGACCACGCCCAGCTCGTACCGGGCGCTGGCCGGGTCCACGCCGGCGACAGTCCAGTGGCCGTGCTCGTCCTCGCCAAAGACCCTGGCCCAGATGCCGCGCGCCGGCGCCGGCGCCGGGGGCGTCCCGGCGATGACGAACAACGTCCCCTCGATCGCGGCATCTTTGGGCTCCAGGCGCACCGCGACGTCGGTCAGCCACTCGCCAGGGGCGACTGGCAAGGGGTCGGCGCCACCTGAGACGTAGGGCGCGTGGGGCGGCAGGTCCAGGCCGACGTAGTACGTGTACCCACCCCTGGCCTTGAGGTCAAACGTGCTGTCCCGCATGGGCGCGTCCGAAAAGAACTCGGCCTTGTCCGGCGCGACTAGCTGCTCAGCCCTGGCCCAGCCGTCCAGACCCCAAAGCCGGTGGTCGTCCCTGGCATCTACAGCAAACCCCTGGATGCGGGCGTCGGCCCAGCTCAGTTCAAAGTCCACGCCACGCATCTCGCCGTGCGGATGCACGAACACGACCCGTGGATGGTAGCGAAAGACAAAGGGCAGATCGGGCCCTGGCCGGGGCTCGACGAGCCACTCGCCGCCGATGACGGGCATGGTGTAGAATCCACTGGCGTCGGTCTCGGCCAAACTCCGGCCAACCCCCTCCGGCTGCCAACTGGCGACAGCGACGCCCGCCACGCCACTGCCGAACTCGTTGATGACCCGGCCCGTGATGCGGGCGTCTTTCAGCAGGAGTCTGACGTCGCCCACGTCGTAAGTAGCGCCAGGCCCGACAGAAACAGGTATAGGCCCTGGCCCTTGCAGCAGGTGGGCGCCCAGGTGGACTACCAGTTCGTACGAGCCGTCCGGGATGGGGATCTCAAAGCGGTAGTCGGGCCCTAACCCGGCGTCGTTGCGGATGCCGTCGCTGCGCAGTTCGACCCAGATATCCTCGGGCAAGATGTCCTCGTAGGGCGGGTTACCGTCACACGGGGCGCCGTCAGGGCAGACGACCCGGCCGGTCACCGTGGCGTTGGTGGGGATCACCTCCAGGTTCACCGTCCTCGTCTCTGGATCTGTGTTCTGCGCGAAAAAGACCCAGGCGGGCGGTCCTGGAAAGATCCAGGGCGCCGGCGGACGGAGCGGTTCCACGCTCACGTGCCACTCACCGCCGGTCACGCTCAGGTTGAACCCGCCGTCCACGTTCGTCGGCCCTCCGGCATACCCTGGTCCGTCGAGTTGCCGCGCGTGCACCTCTGCGTCAGGCACGCCAACGTCCGTCCCCGCCACGACGACCCGGCCGTGCACCGTCTTGAAGGCCCGCTGCAACGTGAGCACGCCCACGTCTACCAGGGTGTCGGGCTGGGCGATGGTGATGGTGAAGGGATCGATGGCGATCAGTCCCGCACCCTGTGGGCCCCAGGGCGGGCCGACGTGGAGCCAGAACTCGCCGGGCGGCACGGGCACGCCCCGGAAGGTAAAGGTGCCGGACACGTCGGTGCGGGTCTCTTTCCAGTAAGAGTCGTTCCACAGGACGGCCCACGCGTCGTTCAGCGGATAGCCGTCGGGGTGGTGGACGATGCCGACCACGTTGGTCGGCGGGATGCACATCTCGAGGATCACGCTGTTGGAGATCGGCACGACCGTCTTGGGCTCCGGCGAGACGTATTCGCTTCCGGGCGGCGGCAGGACCTCCAGTGTGTAAGGCACGCCGACATTCATACCGCCGAGCTTGAACTCACCGGTGATGTTGGTGGAATCCCACACCAGAAAGCCGCTGCGGTGGGCAGCGACCGTCGCTCCCTCGATCCGTTTCTCGGGGATCGCGTCGCACTCCCGCACGTAGCCGCTGATGCGCACGTCGGTCAGGAACAGGTCGACGGGGGTCATTTGCCCGCTCAAGACCTCTACCTCCACCGGCAGCGAACCGGCGAAGAGGGAGCCGGGAGGCGCGAATGCACGCAGGATGTACATGCCGGGGGGCAGGTTAAGGATGGAAAAGGAGCCGTTCACAGGATTGGCATCCGCGCCCATCCAGGGCTGACCGTTCACGTCTCGGATGTGGATCCACCCGCCCGATGGCGTGCCGCCGGGTTCGTGGAGAAAACCTTCGATGCCGCCGGGGGCATTCTCGGGTCCCTCCGGGCTGGCGGAGAGCGCGACGGCCGACATCACCGTCAGCGTCAGCGCGAGGCCAGCCACCAGAGCGACCGCCAGCCACAACAGGTGAAGTCGGGGAATATGGACTTGCCTTTTCATTTGATGTTCCTCCTTCCTGGGTGGTCACCACACGTGCTGCGGTGACCCATAAATCGAACGCCGTATCGGTCTGGACGCGCTATCACTCATCACTTTATCCTATCACCTCCCCCGCTATTCTCTCAGCCTGACAGTGGGATCCGCGGGTACCGCTGGGTAGTACAGAGAGGCAACATCGGGGGGCCACCCAACTGTGGGCGAGAGAACTGCAGATTCCTCCAAACGCTATCATCTATTATAACACGTCTGTCAACCTCCCGGTGTGGGCTGGCGTCAGCCGCGATGGAGCATTCTTCAGGTTTCACGTTTCACGTTTCACGCATCACCACTGGCAAGTAGACCTCCCACCACGGCCGTACGTCGAGCGTGACCCGGGCTTGCTCCATCACGATGTCCGGCATGTCCCAGCCCCGGGCATCCATCACGTCCTGAAAGGCCCGCCGGAAGCGCAGTTCGACGGTGGCCGTGATCGGGCCGCCGGAATCCGGCAGGGCGAAGGCATATGCCGACGCGTCGCTGCCCATCGCCGGGATGCGGTTGTCGCTGACGATGATGGCCTGCTTCCAGTAGCTCACCACCGGCGATTCGCCGGTCTTTACATCACGGAGCACCTTGGCATAGGCCTTTCCTGGCTGTGCGGCCTGCGCGCCGCCCCAGCCGGGTACCATGGAACCGCCCAGGTGGGCGAGGGGTTGTCCCTGCCCGTCTGTTGCCGTGACTGTCAGGATCATATGGCGGCCGGGGAAATCGGTGGGCACGTGGTGCCCGGCGTCGGTGTTGGTGATAACCACTGTAACCTGGACCCGGTCTGCCACCTGCCGGGCATCTACCGTCATGGTCACCGTGTTCTGCAGCAGCTCTACGTCGGCCGCGCCGGGCTGCAGATGCGAGGCGATCAGCGCCGGGTCGCGGATCAGCCCGCCTCGCTCCGGGAAGACGAAATAGTCCACGCCGGTGGGTTTCATGTGGCAGGCCTGGCACTCGATGCCCTGGGCCGGGTACGGGCTTTCTTGCCACTCCCGGAAGGACTCATAGATCGGCGTGCCCCAGAAGCTGAACTGGTGGCAGGGGGCGCAGAACTGGCTCTTTTTCTCCAGTTCGAGGAAACTGACCCGCCGGGTGACGTCGTCGAAGGGGCCGTAGAACATGTGCGTGTCCGTCGGCGGGCGGTTCAACTGCATCGATTGCACGCCTGGCACGTTGGAGTAGGGGAGGCCGGTGGCCGGGTTCAGGTACGCGGCAGCCACCTTGTGGCAAAAGTCACAAAAGACGCCCTCGGCCTCGACGCCGGTGAGATCGTTCATGTCGGCGGTGAACGGCCGGTTGGCCGCCGCGCCCGGCGCGTGGCAGTTGGCACAGTTGCCGGCCGTGCCAGGAAAGTCGAGCTTGTAACCGGGGGTGACCGTCGTCGTACCGGTGACGTCGGTGCCGTTGTACAGCGAGAAGAAGCGCGGGTTGGCGCCCGCTCGCCCGTGCGCGTTGTCCACCCACTGCGGGAAGGCCACCATGCAGTGGCCGCAGCCGATGGGGTTCCCCGGGTCGGGCATCGAGGTCAGCCAGGGGTAGTCCGGGTTGTCGCCGGCCGGGTGGTGGACCAGCGTCAGCGTGACGCCTGACTGGCTGGGCACGACGTCCACGCCCGAGGGCCAGTAGCTCTCGGCCCAGGCGGTCACGGTGACGGTGAACCCCTCGGGCAGGCCGCCCAGCGTGAAGGAGCCATCGACCGCGCTGGTCGTGCTGTTGGCCGTCGTCCGCTGGCGCACCGTCGCGCCGGCGACCGGCCCATCAGCGTCGACGACCACGCCACTGACAGTGCCCGCGGTAGATCCACTGGCGGTGGTACCATCCTGCGTCGTCGCCGTCCGGGCCAGCCAGAGCCAGGTCACAGCTCCCAGGGCCAGGCTCGCGGTGATGAACCGTGTGGCACGTTTGCTCATTTCTCCACTCCCCCTTCCCCGCCGTCAATCGGCCGCGTGGTAACGCAGGACCAACGGCAGGTAGGTCCGGTTGGACAGGTCGAGCGCAGCGTCTCCGACGAACACCTGTTCGCCCTGGATGGTGATCGTGTTGGCCTGGACCACCGTGGCGCTTCCGCTTTGCCCCCGCAGCAGCAGGCCGATGGCGAAGGTGTCGGACAGGCCGGGGCGCCCCTCGTCGCGCCCGACCAGGTCCAGGTTGGGAAAGTCTTGGTGGAGCGCCGCCGGATCAAAGGTGATGCGATACGTGCCGCCGCTGGGCGTCACCTGCCCGTGCGCCAGGATGTACCCGGGCATGCTGATGGTATAGTCCACCGTGGCACCGCTCAAACCTGCCGGTACCGACCCGGTGATGGCGATCGGCTTGACTTCATCCCCGAAGGACAGGATGCCCGATGCCGGCGAGGATACGTCCAGGCGCGGGCTGTTGGCCGGCACGACGTAGAACCAGTAGCGGCCATCCTCGCTGCCCAGGACGTCGCCCGATGGATAGGGAGGGACCGTCGTCCCGCCCGAGCACTGCCCGTCGTGCCAGACGCGCACGTCCACCGCCCACAGCCCTGCCTCGTCCACGATAAAGTCGTCGTCCGGGTCGTAGAAATAGCCCACGTGATTGGCACGCCCGCCGCCCAGGTGTCGTTGCCCGCCGGGTGCGGTGACGGTCACCGCCACCCGGCTGTCGAGCGCAGGCATCACGTGGCCGCCAAAACGGAACACGTCGCCCGTCTGGAGCACCGCGCCGGGTCGCGTGCCGGTGGGCAGGATAAAGATGTGGATCTGCTCGCCCTTGAGCGTGAGGATCGGGCCACCCTCGATCGTCCAGCCGCCGTTGCCGGGACCGGCGAAGGGGGGCATCACCCGGCTGCCGGCCGGGTCCTCGTCGGGGATAAAGATCCATCCCGAGCCCTGGCCCAGGTACTCGTTGTGCCCGCTGTCCAGGTCGCGGTAGACCGCCCCAACGTACTGGAACTTGAAGTCGTTGGGCTGGTCCCCCTGCACGCCGACGCCCAGTTGGTCGTCGTACAGCGTGTCCAACCGCCAGTAGCCGCCGCTCTGGCCGTCCTCGGCCACCAGTTCGCGGACGCGGACGCCCGGCCGCTGCGAGGAGCGGTAGCTGTAGGCGATCTGATCCACGTCCCCGATCTGATCGACGTCGTCGGGGACCGCGCCTCCGACCTGGCGCAGGACGAGCTGGGCCGGCCTCCCCGACCGGGTACTGATGAACAGCGGGATCTCGCCCTTGCTGAAGCGCTCGCCGAGGTCGCCAGGGGACGACAGCGGCGGGTACGCGCGGTTGGCGCGGGCCTGGACGGCGGCCTCGACGGTGCCGACGGTGTCCTGCACGCTGGCCCCCAGGATGAGCGAGTCGCCGCCGTACGCGTTGTCGCTCATGCGGCTCCAATATATGTCGCCATTGTAGTAGGGGTTGAGGCTATGGGATATAGCTCCCTTGGGGATGGTCAGGTCGCGGCTGGACACGAACCAGTGATTGGGGATATACGTGAGGCTGTCCAACCCGCGCCGGCCGTGGGCGATCAGGTCGGCCTCGCTCCGGGGCGTCATCACGACCCCGCCCCAGGTCATCGCTCCCACGTACAGGGCCCCGTTGGCATCGGTGTACGTGGCGGTCAGATCCAGGCGGTATTCGCCAGGATGGGTCACGGTGACTGGTGAATGGGTAGATTGGTAGGCCGGTGCAAAGTGGCCGTACAGGTTCGCCCGGCCGCTCAGCGTGTGGATGATCACCTGCGCCGGGTCAGAGTCAGGATAGAGAGTGAGTGTCAGGTTGACGTCCGCCGGAACGCGGGGGGAGAACTGGATCGCCGGGTTGAAGGCGTCGCCCACGGCCAGGGGCGTGCCGGGCAGCACACCGGGGTCGATGTCCAGCGGGTGGGCGATCCACACGTCGTACGTGCCGCCGCCGGTGTACGAGTTGCCCCAGACGTCGCTGATCGCGCCGGTCATGGTGATCACGTGGTGGCCGTACTGGTCGAACGTGACCCGGAACCGGTCGGAGGCGGCTTTTAGCGAGTAGACGTCCTCCAGTTGGACCGTGCCGCCGTTGAGATCGTTGCCAGCCCGGGTGGTCTTGGTGCGGTTGAAGGATTGGGCAAAGGGTTCGCTGCCCAGGTCGCGCACCGTGCCACCGGGCTCTTGAATCTCGACGTGGAGCTGGCCGCCCGGCAGGTCGAAGGGGATCAGCGGCGGAGTGGGCATGCGCCGGTCGGTGAAAGAGATCATCGGCAGGAAGGGCTCCAACCGGTAGGTGATCGGCCGGCCGGTGCGCACGTCCAGCGGCGGCGTATAGTACGGCGCGCCCTGGGAGACGATCTGCGAGGCCAGCTCAAAGGTCCCGCGATCCTGCCGGGCGCCCGTGCCCCGCGTACCCTGCACAAAGTCGTCCATCAGCAGTTGCCAGACGAGGCGGGGCCGGGAGTCTCTGGCGGTCTCGCGGGACAACCCGCCGATCTGTTCCACCCGGATGGGCGGCAGGGGGGCTTCGTGGGGTTCGAAGGTGTGCCGCACGACGTTCGCCGCCAGCCAGGTGGTGCTGGTGGGCACGCCGGTGAAATCGAGCCGGATCACCGGGCGGTAGATGCCCGGGAGCAGGTCGTCGGGCAACTGGCCACCGACGGTGAAATCACCTGCAATCGTGTGACCGCCGAGGTACCGCAGGTTCGTGGCGGTGAAGCCGATGTCCAACGGCTCGTCGGGTCGCTCGACCCGCTGGATGGGGAACCCCGTCGGCGTGAGCAGGGAGGACATAAAATAGTTCTCCGCGGCCACCGGTTGGCCATGCTGATCGAACAGCATCCTCAGCGCGCCCAGCCAGCCGTTCACCGATATGGCCCCCACGTCGGTGGTCGTGGTGATCGCGGGGCTGTACAGGCGCACCGTGCCCTCGATTTGGAACAGGTCGCCAGGGGCATAGGTTTCGCCCGCTGCCGGGGGTGTGCCTGGCCCATCGTACAGGTAGAGGTTCAGGCCACCGTCGACGTCGCCGATGAGCAGGTCGGCGCTGCCGTCGCCGTCGACGTCGGCGGCGGCGGGCGTGGCGTACTCGCCGACGTCGATGTCGGGATGTACGGTGGAGACGAGCTTCCAGGCAGGGCTGTTTACTGTGCCGGTGTTGCGCACGTATGCCAGCGAGCCGCTTTCCAGGCCCACCAGCATGTCCAGGTCGCCGTCCTCGTCCACGTCAAGGAAGGACGGTGCGCTGTGACTGCCCAGGTTTAACCCGGCGTAGGGATGCACAGGTGAGGCCCAACCGGGCGACGTAGCGCTCCCGGTGTTCTCGACGAAGGTCAATGTGCCCTCCTCATCGCCGATGAACAGATCCAGATCGTTGTCGCTGTCAATGTCCACGAAAACGGGCGTGCTCCAGCCGCCTACGTCCATGCCGAGAAAGTGCGTGGTGCTCAGTATCCAGTTGGGTGACCCGGGCGTGCCCTCGTTGCGATAGTAGTGGATGTTGCCTCCGGCACCCGTCTCGCTCTGCCAGCCTCCCTCGCCGATGAACAGGTCATAGTCGTCGTCGCCGTCGATGTCGGCAAACGTGGGGAAGGCGTGCGGGTGATTCGGCCCGGACAGGGTCAGCAGGACATCATCGGGCTGCCAATCGGGGTCGGTCGCACTGCCGACGTTGGTGTATTGATAGACGTTGCCGTGCGCCTGGCCGAGCAGCAGATCCAGGTCGCCGTCGTCGTCCCAGTCGGCCAGTGCGGGAGCACTGTCGCCTGCCAGGTCAAAGGGGAACGAAAAGGTCTGCTCCGCCCACGCAGGCGGCCCGCCGTTGAAGAAACGCAGCACGCCCCAGTGTTCGCCGACGACCAGGTCTTTGTCGCCGTCGCCGTCCCAGTCGCCGGCCGCAGGGCTGGTGGCGCAACTTCCGCCGCCGTAGCCGATCGGGTCGCTGGCGACGCGCGTCCAGGTGGGGTTGGAGGCGGAGCCGCCCCTGCGGTACCAGACCAGTTGGCCGCACAGCCCCACCAGGAGATCACGGTCGGCGTCGCCATCCAGGTCGACGAGGGCCGGTTGCAGCCAGTCGCCCGCCTCGCTGATGCCGCCATAATTGGCGGTCCGCTGGGTCCAGGCCGGGGTGGCGGGCGTGCCGGTGTTCTCGAAATGATAGACGGTGCCGCCCTCGTGCCCCACGAGCAGGTCCAGGTCGCCGTCGCCGTCCAGGTCGTCCAGCGTGGGAGCGGCATTGGTCCCGGCAGGCAAGGACACGTCGGGCGTGTCGGACCAGGTGGGCGCGCCGGGCGTGCCACCGCTGTAGGTGATGGAGACCGTGCCGTCATCCGCGCCGACGAACAGATCGGGCACGCTGTCGTTTGTCACGTCGCCCAACGCCGGGTAGGCCCACCAGTCAGCGGCCACGCCGGCGAAATCGGACGTATCATACTGCCAATCGGGCGACGTGGCACTGCCCCGGTTGCGGTACAGCACCAGGTGGCCGGCCCGTTCGCCGACCAGCAGATCCAGGTCGCCGTCGCCGTCCAGGTCGCCCAGCGCCGGGTGGGTCCAGTTGAGGCCGCCCAGGTACAGTCCCGGCACCACCTCGCCGTCGTAGGTGCCGGTGAGCACCCGCGTCCACTGGCCCTCGACGACGACCGGGCTGATGGTGCCGGTGATGGCCCAGGCCGAACCCACATAGTTGCGGGTGATGTTGGGGTCGTCGGCGTAGGACTCGATCGCCCCGGCCGCGGCAAAGGGCAATTCGTACTCACTGCCGGTGTGGGCGTGGGGCACGTTGATGATCGTGCCGGGGAAGGGGTTGATACCCTCCGAGACGCCGACGTCCAGGTCGTTCCAGCGCCAACTGGCCGGGCCGTGTTTGACCATGACCGCCGAGCCGGGCGGGGCATAGATCCGGGCGGTGAAGCTGCCGTCGGCCTCCGAGACGGCGTGGGCCTGGTGGCCGGCGTTCAGGTTGACCAGGAAGACGTGGGCCAGGGGGAGAGCCGCGCCGGACGTGCCGGTGACGACGGCCTCGCCCAGGTCGTCGGGTGGGCCAACGGTGATTTTCGAACCGTCCGGGGGATCGTAGGGAATGGGATGCACGTAGGCCGTGTTCAGGACCATATCCACGGTCTGGTCGGCGGCGCGCAGGTCGAAGGACTGGCTGGTTTGGTAATACCCGGCAGGAACGCCGGCAGCAGTCACGTAGTAGACGTCGGGCGGAAGCACGCTCTGGTAGTGCCGGCTGCCGTCGCCGACCCACTCGAGGCCGACCCATTGGTCCTGGGGTATCCGGGTCATCGGCGTGGCCTCGAGCCAGTCACCGCCCTTGAGCGCCGTCCCGTCGCTCCCGATCAACTGCAGGGTGAGCAGGTTGCCGGTCGCGAGAGAGAAGTCCCGGGTGAAGCTAGCGGTGACGCCGGCCATCCACAGGTTGACCATGGCCAGCCGGGTGGACCTCTCAGGGCGCACGTGGAACCATAGCTCGCCGTCGGTCTGGATCGAAACGGAATAGAAACCACTACCGCTGGTGATGGCCGTCTGCCAATCCTGAGGTGAACCGACGCCGATCCAGGCGTCAGGCACAGGGCCGCCGGGGCCGCTGACCGTGCCAGAGACGGTGATGCTTGAGGCGAGAAGGGATAGCGTGTCGCCGGTTTGAATCGCCGCCGGCCCGAGCTCGTTTCTCCGGGCAGCGGTCCATCTGGGGACTGGTCCGGGGCCACCCTGGGCCGAGCTTTTCAGCAACAGCACGGCCGCCAGGACCAATGCTGCCAGTGCCAGGATATAGACCGTTCTGGGTGCAATACGCATGTGGTTCCTCCACAGGTAGCGGGCTGAGTATACACCCGTCAGCGCCGTATTCAAATATCCGCTGCGCACGGCCACTACTCGAATGGCAGCGCCATCATAAAGGCAATCAGGTCCTGAAGCCCGGCCTCCGTCAACAACTCGCTCACGTCGTGCTCATTCCCCGGGCTGGGGCGAGTGAGCGCGTCGTGGAGCGTGGGGGCGCTGCCGTCGTGAAAGTACGGGGCCGAGTCGCACAACCCGCGCAGGCCGGGCGTATCGTAGGCCGGGCCGATTCTCTCGTTGGCGGTGGCGGTGCCCACGTCGTGCATCTGTTGGTCGGTGTAGAGGGGCGAGGGGTGACAGGTAATACAACCCAGCGCCGGGTCGTTGAAAATCGCCTGCCCGCGCCGCTCGGCCTCGCTCAGCGGCTCGCCCTGGGCGTGGGCCGGGCTCAGCGGCATCTGCAGCGAGTCGATGAAGGCGGCCAGGCAGTCGAGGTCGTAGGAGCGGCCCTGGTTCGGCGGGTGGTGCACGCAGTCGGCCGGGGAGACGGAGCAGTTCATCTCCCCGTCGATCAGCCCGCTGCCAAAGTTCTCCTTCCGGTTGGCGAACTCGGAATCGGCGGACTCGTCCCACTCGCCGGACCAGCGCAACGGGTAGGTCTCGATCATCCCCAGCAGGCTCGTCGTGTTCCGTGGGCCGGCGAAGCCGAACGTCCAGGTCCGGCCGTCGTGCTCCCCCTCAAAGTGGCAGGTGTTGCAACTGATCCACTGTGCGAGCGACAGGCGCGGGTCGTCGCTGGTGTGGAACAACCGCTTGCCGTTCAACAGGGCCGGCGGCAGGGGGATGCCGGTGACGGTGATGACGGAGGTGACGGTGTAGCTGCCGGTGTCCACCACGCTGACGGTGCCGGCCAGCGTGTCGTTCACGTAGGCGGTGCCGCCGTCCGGCGAGAGGACGATGCCCCGGGGGTTGTCGCCCACCTCGACGTGGGCGGCGAGCTGGTAGCGCTGGCCGGTCAGGTCGATCACCGAGACGTCGTTGCTGGCGGCGTTGACCACCCACAGTTCCTCCCCGTCGGGCGTGACGGCGGCGTCGAACGGCAGCCCCACGCCCGGCGGGTCCAGCGTACCCAGGTCGATCTGCTGGCCCACCAGGTGCTGCTGCGTCGCCAGGTCAACCAGCGAGACCACGGGGAAGACGGTCGTGTCAAAGGTCAGCGCCGGGTTGGCCGTGTTGGAGCGGGTGTGGGGGACGTAGGCGCGGCGGCGGTCGGGCGAGAGGACGATCGACTGAACCAGGTTGCTGTCGGGCCAGAGACGGAGAGTAGAGAGTGGAGAGTGGAGAGTGGAGAATGAAGAATGGAGAATGGAGAATCGAGAATGGAGAGTGGAGAATGGAGAGTGGAGAGTGGAGAGTGGCAGGTGGCCTTTGAGGATGAGGGGGAGGTAGATGGCGAAAGGACGGATGGTGAGGATGGTGATCGTGTTGGTCAGCAGGTGGGTGACGTAGAGGGTGCGGCCATCGTCGCTGATCGCCAGCCCGCCGGGGCGATCGGCTACCGAGAGCGTGCTCACGGTCTCAAACGCAGCGGTGTCCAGGACGTGGAGACGATCTATGCCCTGCTCGGCCACGTAGAGGCGGGTGCCGTCGGGGCTGACGACGACGCCGTAGGGCCGGTTGCCGACAGCCACCTCGGTGATGACGGCGCCGGCAGCCAGGTCCACGACAGAGACGCTGTCCGAGCCCCGGTTAGCGACGTAGGCGCGGTGTCCGGCGTCATCCACGGCCACGGTGCGCGGATCCAGGCCGACGGGCAGTTCGGTCACGGCGGCCGGCATGCCGGGGTCGACCAGCGTCAGCGAGTTGGAGTCGGGGTTGACGACCAACAAGGTGGCGCCGTCGGCGGTGGTGGCGATGGAGGAGCTGGCGCGCTTGATCGGACCGAGCGGACCACGCTCTGCTCCGTCCGAAGCGGGCGCACCGATCATCAGGAACAGCCACATAATCGTACAGCACGCGATCAGCAAAACTCGCCGGTGGTTCATCGTCTCTCCTTACCATGCTGCAAATTCAAAAGCGCCCATGTCCGGAGCCGAGCCCAGGTAGGGCACCCCCACGTCCACCCCGGCGTCAATGCAGGACGAATCGGGCCGCAGGTGGACGTCGGGCACCGCGGGGTCCACGAACCGTGGATCTGCCGAGACATTGCCCGTTTGGAAGGCTCCGCTGTTGATCTCGTCCGGCGTGTACTCCGTACCCTGATTGAAACAGCCGTCGTCTGGCCGGGAGGCACACTCCAGTCGTTGTGCGTGGCGATTACCTGCCAGGTGCTCTCTCCCTCGACGACCAGCGCCGGGGCCCAGAGGTTTTCGGCGTCGTTATTGTACGCGACATTGTTCTTGAAAACAAGCAGACTGTCCTCAGGTGTGCCGTAGACGCCCAGTTGGTCCTCGACCCAGAACCCGGCGTCGGTGTTCTCAAGCGACACGTTGTGGTACCATTCGACGTGCCAGCAGCCTTCGTAGCACAAGAAGCCCGACGCCGCACCGTGTCCGGCCCAATCCGCGCCATTCCGCCAGGCCACGTTATTCCGGTAAACGACGTGATGCGAATCAGAGTTGATGGCAAATCCGGCGACGCCGTTGTCGGTGGAAAAGTTGCGTTCGAACGTGACATCGTGGGATAGCTCGCCACGTTTCGGCCAATCGGACACGTCGAACCCGTGTATGGTGTTATGATAGGCCGTGCAGGTACTCACAGTGACGTGGTGGCCCTGGTTGATCGCCAGGCCGTGCCCCTCAGCACCCGTATGGTCATGGAAGCTGGAGTCTCTCACGACGCCGCGCGCGGCCGACAGTGTGCCATCCTCAGAGCCGATGATGTTCAGGCCGTAGTAGGCGTTGGCGTAGGCTTCGACGTGCTCGATCACAAAGCCGTCCACCGCAGCCAGGTCGACACCCGACCAGCCGTTGTCGTGAAGGACACAGTCCCGGATGGTGATGTCGTGGTAGGGTTCTGCGGTACCCCCGTCGGTAGCGATCCCGCTCCAGTCCATGTGGCGAATGGTAAACCCCTGGATCACATAGTGGCCGTGCCCTTCCACAATCGCGATACCGGGGTAGCCATCTGCGGCGTGTGACCCGTCGATGACGACCTCTTCCGATGGCTGGCTGGCCAGCGTGATGGGCGTACCCGGCGCGCCGGAATGGGCGAAGGAGATGCCTGATTCGTAGTAGGTGCCACCCTGGACGTAGGTCGTATCCCCCGCCGTCATCGTGCTCGCCGCGTGCTGAATGGTCAACCAGGGACCATTTTGCCCGCCCTGGACCGTGGGGGACAGGCCGTCGTTGCCGTCGCTGGCCCCTGGCTCGTCCACGGCGACATAGTACACAGTACCGGCGGGCGTGTCCACCGGACTGGAGGTGGCGGCAGCGCCTGTGGCCGGGGGCGAGGCTTCGGCCTGAACCTGCGACCAGCCCGGACGAGTCAGCTCAACCCGTGGGGTGGTAGGCCAGGTTTCGTCCTCCACCTCGGGCAGGCCGGCGCCACAGGCCATGGCCAGGCCAGCGAGAAATACCAGCGTCAGGGAGCCTGCCGGGAACTGGTGGTACCTATTCATCTTGCAACCTCGTACTTCTGCCTCCCCGGTGCTTCTAATCCGGCTCGTGGCCAGGGTTGATCGTCAACTGGTCCAGGTCGCGCACGGTGACGAAGGGCACGTATCCCCTGGCGAGCGATTTGGCGTAGGCGTCGTCCACGTGGGCCGGCGTCGTGGCATAGTCCACCGTCAACACCAGCTTGCCGGCGTTTTTGAAGACGTCCAGGTAGCCCTCCAGTTCGGCGGTGGCCGCTGGCGGCGTCATCACGTCATCGTCGTCGTAGCCGTAGTAGATGTCCTCCTGGCCGATGCCGTCCACACTGCCCAGGTAGGCCGGCACCTCCTCCGCCAGTTGGGGCGCGTTCTGCGGAAAGACGTAGAAATCGGGATCGCGGGCGCGCGCGTGGGCGCGGATGGCGGCCACAAAGTCGACCATCTCCTGCGCGGCGGTGGTGCGGCCGCGGTCGGCATAGTACTCGTAGGCGTCGATGATGTCCAGGTAGGCGCCGTCGAAGCCGGCGTCCAGCAGCCGGTCGGTGTAGCCAGAGATGATGGACTGCCAACCGGGATCCCAGTAACGCACCTTGTAGTTTCCCGGCCAGTCTGGGTTCTCGGCGTCTAACCATGCCGGGTTCCCCGGCGTCCAACCCTCCTGCCAGTAGAAGCGATAATCCTCGGCCTCGCCGATGCTCATGTAGGCCAGCACGACCTTTTCGCCACCAGGGCTGTGCTTGAGCGCGGCGATCTGTGCCGGCGTGAACTCGCCGGCCTCGGTCCCGTCGGCAGAATAGTCCATCACGACCAGGTCGTAGGCCGTGTTGCCGATAGCAGCCAGGTCGAGGTCCTGAAGCTGGTACAGGACGTCGTTCACCTCGGCCAGCGATATCGGCTCAGTCACCGGGCCGCTGCCGTTCAGCACGATCGGGAGGCAGGTCGTCGCCACGGGGGTGAACGTCAGGACGCCGGTGTAGCGGAGATCGCTGTCGCTACCGCCATCCTGTCCCGCTATGGCGGAAGCCGTCCATTGTGCCCCCGGCGCACATCCGGACAGGGCGAGGTGGCACAGCAAGACCCCCATAGTCGCCCCGGCGAGCGCTATCACGGCCAGGGCAGCTCGTGACCACCAACTCCACGACTTGGCCTTCAGGTCTTGCATGGGCGATACACCTCCCTTCATTGATTTCTACGCACCTGGCCCGAGTCGGGGTCCACCATCAGCGATGACGTGTCCACCGCTTCAAAATCCGAGCCCTTTACGTCGTGGAGCGCGTGGAGCGCGTCGTTGTCCCACCGCTCGTCGGGCACGCCGGAGATGAACCAGGACGAGCCATTGTCGGCCAGGATCATGCCGTACGTCTTGAGTGCCCGCAGGATGACCTGCACCTCCGCCGAGAAGCCTGAAACGTTTAAGTCGGCCCGCAGCCGAAAGCGCTGGCCCATCGGTGGATATTGCTCCCCGGTGAGATTCGACGCATAGTGGCGTGCGGGCCAGACGTATGCCCGGCGCGTCTGCGGCGCGGTGAACCGTAGGGCGTGCCGGATCTCGCCCGCGGCCACTTTTTCGTAGCGCACCAGCCCTGGCAGGATCGGCAGGCCCGCCGCGTCGGCCGAGGTCCAGCCTGCGGGACGGAGTGCGTGGCTGCTCAGGTCAAAAATCGCGCCGGACCCGGCTTCCCAGCTCCCGCCGGGCTGCGGAAAGGCATAGAACAGCTCATACAGGATGCAGTTGTCGCGGTCGAGCACCAGGACGTGGCGGTCGCCGTCGCTGTCTGGGCCGCCCTCGATGGGTGCGTCGGGGGGGATGGGGTAGGGGCCGGGGTCGCTCTCGTCGTCGTACTCAAAGGTGACGGCCACCTTGGGCTGGGAGCCCGGTACGTCGACGTAGGGGATGCCGATGGGCCCGCCGTCCCACGTGCCGGAGCCAAAGTCGGCGTGCACGTGCGCGTCGGCCCCGATGGTGGCGACGTAGGCGTCCGAGTTGGCGTGCACGGGGAGCGTATCGACGGGCGTGTTCCACACGTTGTCGGCAGGAAAGACGGCACACCCCGCCACCTGGGGGGACGCCTGCGTCGTCAGGATCGACGGCAGGTATATGAAATAGTCCTCGCCAGGGTAAGTGCTGTGCACAACGAGGTGATGGGAGAGATTAGAGCCGGGGTCCTGTGCCCGGACGCTGCCGGTCAGCGCCAGCAGCAACCCGCATATGGCCAGCAGACTGGTCCGGATGTTGAGTTTCATCTCAAGGTCTCCTGTCCAAAGGTGCCTGGTACCTTCCGGGCGTCGTTATTATAAGCGATGTTGTTCCTGAAAACCAGCAGGCTGTCCCCAGGCGTAAGACCTGACAGGTTGATCAGGGGCAACCTTGCGTCGAAAAGTGAGCTGTGAAACCTGTCAGGTCTGAGATGCATCCTTCAGCACGATCGGCAGGTAAACCTCGTTGCCGAGGACGACGTTGCCCCACAGTTCGACGTTCACCGCTCCATCGACACACAGCGCGTGCAACCGGAACCCGGCCACGCGAGCGCCGTCCCCGGTCACGGTCACGCTGCGCAGGTAAGTGCGCGGCGGGCCGGCGAACGACTCCAGCCGCACCGCCTGGTCCACGCTGACGCACTCGGCATAGCTTCCGGGGCAGACGACGAGCGTGTCGCCGGGGTTGGCCGCCGCCAGCGCTGCGGCGACCGTGTCGTAGACGTGGCTGCCGTCAGTGCACGGCGCGGAGCTGGCCGAGACCACGCGCCGCTGAGGGACAGCCGGATCGAGCGCGCGCCGCGATACACCGCCCGCCTTCTGCGAGACGTAGAGGCGCGTGCCGTCGGGCGCGATCTCGAACGCATAGATCGAGCCCTCGCGCATCAGCCCGTCGTCAAACGCGGTCCAGCTCTGCCCCCCGTCGCGCGTCTCGTACACCTGGCCGTTGTACGTGCCGTAGATGAGGTGGCGCGGGTTCACCGGGTCGAGCGCGAGCTGATAGTAGCCGTCCTCGAAGCCGACGCCGTGGGTGCGCATCTTGCCGACGTGGAGGTTGTTGCTGCGCTCGTACCAGTGCGCGCCGCCGTCGGGCGTGGCGAATACGCCCGCCGGGAAGGCGGCGATCGTCATCTCGTCGGGATCTTTGGCGTTGATCGCGATAGAGGTGACCGCCTGCCAGCTTGAAGGGCCGTCGGGCGCTGGCGTCCAGCTCAGGCGGCCAGGCGTATCGGTGGGCGAGCGCCACAGGCTCTGCATCCCGTCGTTGGTGCTGGCCCAGACGTGCGAGCCATCCTCCTCGACCATCAGCGTGTACACGTACCGGTTGCCCAGCCCGGCGTTGGCCGGCAGCCAGGTGGCGGCGCCGTCGTCGGAGCGGTACACACCGTAGCCGTAGATGCCCAGGTAGAGATTATCTGGATCCGCCGGGTTGAAGGCTAGCGCGTAGTAGCCGTTACGGGTGGGGTCGGGCAGCGTGAAGCCGGGCAGGCCAAAGTTGGCTTCGTTCCAACTGTCCCCACCGTCGGTCGACTTGAAGACGCCGCCAGGGAAGGATGTGGCAAAGAGTGTGCCGGGACGGTCAGGGATGCTGAGCAGTTGGATGGCGTGGATCTCGGCCGTGGGGCCGTGGGAGCCCTGCCAGGTCACGCTGTGGTCGAGGTTGACCGTGGCGGTGTACACGCCGCCGCCCAGCGTGCCGACATAGAGCTGTCCATCCCCGGCGGCGACAACTGAATAGCTCAGTGGAGGGCCGCCCGGCTGCTTTATCCAGGTGTCGCCGCCGTCGGTGCTGACGTAGAGGCCGCTCCCGGTCGCGGCGTAGATGGCGCCTGCGGCAAAGTCGAAGCCCTTGCCGACGACGCTGGCCAGGACTTTTAGCCAGGTGACGCCCCCATCGGTCGAGCGATAGATGCCCGGCTCGTCGTCGCCATCCGGCAGACCCGGCGGGCGCATATAGGCAGGGAAGCTGCCCGAGCAGGCACCGCCGTAGAGCGCGCCGTCGTCGGGGTCCCACGCCATGGCGTTGAAGCCAACGTCGGGCAGCCCGCCGGTGACCCGTTGCCAGCTCTGCCCTCTGTTTACTGAGCGGTAGAGGCCGTAGACGTGGGTCGAGGCCAGGAGGAGGCCGGGCTGGTCGGGCGAGATCGCCAGGCTGATGGCGACGCGCGGCAGCCCGTTCGTCACGTCCTGGTAGCCTGCCCGGGTGACGCGGAAGAGCGAGCCATCGGCACCGTACCCGCCGCGTTTGAAGGCCGAGACGTAGACCGTGCCGGATTGGTGCGGGTCGACGGCGAGCGCCTGCAGGCGGCTGTACTCGGGCCCCGCGTTGAAGCGGCGCCACCAGTGCAGCCCGCCGTCGGCCGACTGCCACAGCGTCGGCCCGGTGCGGTCGGTGGCGTAGACGACCTGCGGATCACGCGGATCGACGGCCAACACAGCGGCCGAGGCCGGCGCTTCGAGCAACATGGTCCAGCTCGCGCCGCCGTCCTCCGTCTTCCAGGTGCCGCCGCCCCACACCCCCGCGAAGGCCACGTCCGGGTCGGCCGGATCGCGGGCGAAGGCGTGGATGGTGCTGAAGGTGAGTGCGCCGTTGAGGGGCGACCACGAGTCGCCGGCGTCGTCGCTGTAGTGTACCCGCCCCGGTGCGCCGATCTGCCCCAGGTAGAGCGTGCCGGAGATGGCCTCGTCGGCCGCCAGCCCGCGCAAGACCACCCCACCCGGCAGCCCTGCGTTCCCTTGCGACCAGGTCGCGCCGCCGTCGGCGCTGCGCCAGAATCCGCCCAGCCGGGTCGTCGCGTAGGCCTGGTCGGGGGCGTGGGGGTCGTAGGCCAGGCCGAACAGGTCGTCGTCGGGACCGGCCAGCCGCAGGACGGGCCGCCATGGGTATTCGTCTCCCAGCGGGGCGACGTTGTGGTACAGTGTCAGGTCGCCCTTGTCGAAGGCCAGCACGTTGTCCGGGTCGCGCCCGTCGGCGGCCAGGCGGGTGACGTAGGCCAGGTTGTTGCTGGGGCTGACCGAGCTGGTGCGCTCCCAGACGGGAGGGGCGCTGGGCCAGCGGGTGTGTACCCCGCTGCCGTTGGTGGCCGCGTAGAGCCGTCCCCGCGACTCGATCAGCCGGTAGACGGTGAGCAGGTTCAGGCCGGGGGCGTGGTCCTGCCAGGTGCGGCCTCCGTCTTCCGAGCGGATCAGGTGCGGGCTGTCCGGCGACCACCCGACGCCAGCGTAGACCGTGCCGGAGATGGAGGGATGGAAAGCGAGCGCGTAGGTTTCGGCCTGGAAGCCGAGCGACGGGGCCTCCCACGTCTGGCCGTAGTCGGTGGAGCGCAGGAGAGGCGTATCGGGCGAGCGGTTCAACCCGACGAGGACGCGGTTGGGGCTGTGGGGGTCGGCGGCGATGACGGGGAACTGGACGTCGCCGCCCACCTGCAGCGATCGCAAAGATCGCTGGCTGCTACTCAAGCTGATCGGGGTGAGCGAAACCGCGTTCCAAGTGTCACCGCCGTCGTCGCTGGTGTAGAAGTTGGTGCTGTCGCCTCCCAGATAGAGGCGATGGGGGTCGGTCGGATCGATCCCGATCTGGCGCAGGTGCTGGAAGACCCCTTGCCCGATAAAGTGCCAGGTCTCACCGCCGTCGGTGGTCCTGAACACGCCGCCGATGGTCGTCGCGACCATCGTGTCCGGGTCGGTGGGATCGAGCGCGGTGCCGTAGCTGTTGGCCAGCACGTCGCCGTCGTGACGGAGGCCGTTGATCTCGAACCAGTTTCTGCCCCCGTCGAGCGACTTGATGATGCCGCCCGCGTAGGTGCCGACGAACATCGTCTCGGGGTCGTCGGGCGCGAATACGTGCTCGTAGAAAAAGGTATACACGGCCGATTTTAAGTCCTCGTCCAGTCTCGACCAGTGTGCACCACCGTCTTCCGAGAAAAATACGCCGCCATACCCCATCGCGTACACCTTCTGCGGATCGTCAGGATGGAGCGCGACCCGGGTAATGGGCTGGGCCGGCGAGACGTCGAGCGGCTGCCAGTTCGCGCCACCGTCGGTCGACTTGAAGACGTTGCCGTCCAGATAGATGGCGTCGTCGACACAACCAACCCCCGCGTAGAGCGTCTGGGGATCGTTGGGGTCGATGGCCAGGTGGCTCACGGTCAGGTCGCTCAGGCCGTGGGTGATGGTGAACCAATTCGTGCCCCCGTCGATGGACTTCCAGATACCATAGCTGAACGCGTTAGGGTCGCCGGGGTCACCGCCGCCGCACCAGTCGCCGATGCCGGTGGTGGTGTACATCGTCTCCGAGTCGGTGGGGTCGAAGGCGATGTGGCTGATAAAGCCGCCGTCCCGGTCGTTGGCCGGATCCACGTCGAGCACCTTCTCCCACGTCTCGCCGCGATCCTCGGAGCGATAGATGCGCCCGTCGTTGCCGGTGTAGTCGCCCATGCCGACGAAGAGCCGCTCGCGGTCCTCGGGGTCGACCTCGACCGTCCACAGCGCGTCATCCACGTCGGTGTACTCCCACAGCAGTTCCCACGTGCTGCCGCCGTCCTTGGTCGCGTACAGCCGACCATTCGCGGTGCCGGCGTACATCACGTCCTTGTCCTCGGGGTCCAGCGCCAGGCCGAAGACGTTCATCGGACTGATCGCGCGGTCCCCGCGTCCGCTGATCTCGTGCCAGGTCTTGCCGCCGTCGGTGGACTTGACGACGCCGCTGCCGGTGTTGGAGCTGACGATGAGCGTGTCCGGGTCGTCGGGGTCGAAGCGGATGCGGCGGACGTACTCCAGCCAGGGGCCGTTGGTCTGTGTCCAGCGGTCGAGCCGGTCGGCCGGCTGGCAGGTCAGGGCGCAGGTGCCACCGCAGTCGACGCCACCCTCGCCGAGACCCGCGTCCCAGGCGCGGTTGGCGCAGCAGTCCTGGAGTGGACAGGAGCCGCCACAGTCCACGCCGGTCTCGTCGCCGTCCTGGACGCCGTTGTAGCACTGGGGGACGAGGCTGTAGAGGCGAACGTCGTCGAAGTGGGCGCCGTCGATCCCGAATGTCTCCAGGCCAATGCCGCCGCGCAAGGAGGCCGAGACGGTGTCGGTGTAGGTGAGGGCGACGGCGCTGTCGACGGTGACGGTGATCTGCTGACCGGCGGCGTCGATGCGATAGTCGTGCCAGGTGGTGCCGAGCGTGATGGGGCCGCTCGCCAGGTCCTGGGGCGAGCCGGTGCGCTCGGTCCACAGGACCACCCGGCCCCACTCCAGCCGCAGGCTGTAGTCGAGAATCCCCTGGCTGCGGAAATACAGGTTGGCGTCGCTGTTGACGCGGCGCGCGCGCAGGAACCAGGCATAGTCAGTCCAGGCGGTCGAGCCGGTCCAGGTGTAGGATGTGTCGGCCGAGGTGGCGGCCCAGACGAGCGAACCCCCGTCGTCGACAATTGCCCACTTGCCGGGGTCATAGTGCCAGCCCTGGGCCTGCCCGTCCTCAAAATCCTCCTCCAGGAGGAGGATTCCGCAGTCCTGGGGGCAGGCCTGGGCGGTCTCACCCGCGTCGCAGACGCCGTCGCCGCAGGTGCCCTGGGCTCCTGCGGGTTGCGAGAAAGCTGCCACGACGACCAAGAGCAGCATTAGCACCGCGACATGGACGAGTCGTTTCAGTTCTGTCCAGAGGCGGGCGGTGGCGTCAACTGGAGCCATGAATTGTTCCTCCTTTGTCACTTTGGCTATTATACATCATTCGCCGTTGGCTCCCACTACTCATACGCCCCCATATCGCAGACGGTGTTCCCGTCCCTATCACCATCCATCGGCCGGGCGACGCCGCGAATGTCGGTGCTTGGACAGAAGGCGTTGTCTCCGGCGTCAATGGCAGGGCTCCCTGCGTCGAGAGCCATTCCGTAGGCCGTTCCGGTGAAAGGCCCGGTGAGTCGCGGATCGGCCGCGATGTCGTGCGAACCGGGCACGTACAGGCTGAGTTTCACGCTGTGGTAGATGCTATAGTCTGAATCGAACTCCAGGCCGGGACACCCCTCCTGGTAGAAGAGGAAGGTGAGGTCATCGGGGTCGAAATAGTCGGCGTCACCCAAGAAGACGTTGTTCCGGCCCGTGAGCGTCTCCGTGCTGTCACAGTCACCCTCCTCCCGCGGCCCTCCGCCGACGAGCCCGTCCCCCTGACCGTAGAAGGTAGAGTTGACGATGGAGACCTGCTCCCCGCCGGTGTAGGACACCTCCAGCGTGACGCCCCCGGCCCGGCATGGCTCCACGTGATAGGTGAAGGGCTGGCCCTCGAAAAAGGCACAGTTCCCCACCAGCACGCTGTTGGTGATCGTGGTCTGGCCAGTGACCTTGACCTGGTTGCCAGTGTTCCCCTCAGCGTGGACGCGGTCGAGGACGACGCGACCGCCCAGGCTGTGGTAGAGCAGGTCGAGGCCGTCGGAGGTGTTGTGCAGGAAGGCCGAGTCCTCGATGATCCAGTCTCCGCCGGTCTCACCAGTGCCGACGCCGTCGCCGTAGCCGCCGACGTTCTCGTCCCAGCAGCCGGTTGGTTCCCCGCCGGGGTAGGTTTCGGCGCAGCCGTTCCACTCGACCGTCCAGCGCTGGAAGGTGAGGGTGCCCGAATTGGAATCGCTGCCTTCCCACAGGTCCCCATCCCAGCCAACCAGGCCGTTCCCCGCGATGCGCACATCCTCCACGGTCCAATCGGTCAGACGGCCAGCGTGGACCCCGGCGCTCGCCAGGCCGTGGATATCGAGATTCAAGAGGTGGACGTTGGCCGAGTCCTCGGCGTAGAGGCCGACAGCGGTCCACTCGCCGTAGGGGTAGGCGTCGCGCTCGCAGGCCAGGCTCGGGTCATCGTGAAATTCGGCACAATCGGAATGATCGGTGATCTCCAGGCAGGCTACCTCGATGTTGGATGCATCTGTGAGGTTGAGGATCAGGTCCGCCCGCTGGGTGCCCCACAGTTGGGGGGGGATGGGGCAGCCGGAATCCCAGCCGGCGCCCAGGATGCGAGTGGGATGGGCCGGGTCGGGGCCGCTGGGGATGGGGGACATGTGGCAACCGCCAGGGTAGTCGCGGGCGCAGATGTCGTCCTCCAGGTTGGCCTCCGGCGCGCCGTAGCCCATCATGTACTCGCCGGAGGCGATGATGAGCGTGTCGCCGCCGGCGATGCGCGGCGACCCGGCCGGAGGTAGGGCGCGGAAGGGGTGGTCCCAGGCGCAGTCGCGGGACGCCCCTGTGTACGCCGCGTCTACCAGGCCGCTGCACTGCACCGGAGAGCCGCCGTCGGCGCGGACGTAGTAGGTGGTGGGAACCTGGGGATATGCCAGAGTAGCGACATCAGGCAGCGATGATGACTGCGAGGCAGGTACATCGCCGCCTCGCGTCATCGCCCCGCAAGCCCCCCCAAGCCCCAGGATCACGACCAGAACGATTCTCGTTCGCATTGCACCCCCCCATCTTCCCCTACTTATTGAGAAAATACAACCTTTCTCAGGATGGCATTCTGCAAAAGGGCCATACACTACGGAAAGTCGCGCAGCACCAGCGGGACAAAGGTCTCGCTACACCATGGACACCGGACAAGCAGTTGATTGTAGCGACTGGAGTTGAAGCCTCCCGCGGCGCCGCCGATCATATAGAAGCTGTCCACCCAACCATCTCCCTCCACGCGATATAGGCCAACGGGCACCTCCGGCCCGGACTGGATGCCGCCCGAGGTTGCACTTGCATAGGCAGAGATCGGAAGCAGCGTGCCGTTCTGGGCCACGCCATTGGCCATCCAGATCTGATACTGGCCCTGATATATCTGCCAACCGTCGGCCATTCCCCACCAAGGTTCGGGGAGTGGCCCCAAGTCGGCATCCAGCCCATTGAAGGTACCCGTTTTGAGGTCGTAGCATTGTGTGGTATTGTTGATCTGGTTGTTGTGATCGACGCCGCCGGCCACGCAGATGGCGCCATTGTCGCCCACCCAGGGCACGTACCACGAGGCATGGAAGTTGAACCAGACGCCCCCGGCAAAGTTACCCACGTATTGACCGCCGTTAGTCTCGGGATCGTACCGCCACAGGTTCTTCGTCGTGCCCCCGCCCGGTTTCTCGTTATTGCCACCGGAAAGATAGCACATGTTCCGATCCACTATCCCAGGCTTGACAGCAGGGTTATTGAGCAGCGAGACGACGTCGAATCCCCAGTGACCGATGTAGCTGGGAGGGAAAAAGCCCGGTATGGGACGAGTGTACCAACTATCGGCCGTGATGTCATACACATGCAAGGAGTCGGTCACGATGGTATCGGGAAAAAGAACGACGACCTCGTGAGCTGTATCTGGATCTGGGCCGTCCAGACCGTAGCAACCATCCATCGGGTACTCGATCGTAGGTGTGATCGCGACCTCGGAGGCGTGGGTTGTCCACGTGCCACTTCTAGGATCGTAGCGCTGCGTGGCGCCACCCGAGCCATAGCCTCCAATAACCCACAGGCCGCCATCATCGTGAGACGCCCATATCACCGCGCTGTCCATCGACGGCACAGGGCTGGTGTACGGCAGGGTCTGCCAGCCGGAGAGGGAAGTGGTCGTGTGCGTGATCGTAGAGAAATCACCCCCGCCGTTTCCAAACACCTCAATCGAAGCCAGCACCTGTTCGCCCGGCCCAAGGCAACGATCCGGCGCCAGTTCAACCGTAAACGATACAACACTCCCATTAGACAGATAGAAATCAGGTGGACCGATGAACGCCGCGCCCCCGGAAGTCACATAGTACCCCAGGTCGAAAGTGCCGTTCCCGGCGTGATGATTCCACAGCTCAAAGGTCAGCGTCTGCGTCACCCCGTTGCACCCCTCCACCACCATGCTGCTAGGGCTTAACATCAGGGGCATGCACTCTTCGATCATCGTCTCACCGGCGATGTCGTGCGGTGGGTCGCCATCCTCGTCGCCAGAGAGCTCCCATCCGAAGGGCTGAGGGCCGGTGTAACCAGCGGGGACAGTTGCCTGGACACAGAATCCCCAGCTACTTCCCGCAGAGATCTCGCCTATTGGATCTGGGACCTCGAAGTCAATGTCTGTGAAGAACACCTCGCTGCCGGGCGTACTCCAGCCACAGATGAAATTGACCGGGTTTCCGATGGAATCGACTTGATCCCAAGTCCCACAGGCCACATCCCAAGCAGTAGGCCCAGCAGGAAATGTCACATGCACTCCGTCCAACCACTCCGCATCGGTGGAGCCGTTGTAAACGGTGAAACACAGGGTCTGCGTTTTGTTCGCCTCGTAGCAGTTATTTGCTGCCACCGATGAACCATCGATGTCCAGGATACCCACACCACCAGAAGGAACAAACGTATGCATAGCCGGAGCCGAACCAGTAAAAGCGATTGAAGACGTGCTTTGATCTATCTTGGCAGCCTGTGCCAGCCCAAACCGGGGGATACCCCAAAGAGCCACGAATAATCCCAATCCTAATGCGCCCACTAGAACCAAAACCAAATTGAACCCTCGTTTGCCTCTCACTGTTTTTCTCCCTTTGAGATACACCGATCCTCTGACCAGCCCCTAATGAGTGAGCTTTAGAAGGCACGCAACTTCCAGGCGGAATACGCTCCACCCCACGTACCCGCGCAGACCACCCGTCCACGAATTTCACCACAGAGACACAGAAAGCGCGGAGGGTTTGCCGGCTTTCTCTGTGTCCCCGTGGCTACCGTCGCTCCAAAGCACAATACTTCAAGGTCAATGATAGTTCCGCAGCGCGCAGGGCAGGTAGATGCAACAGCAAGGCGTGCCCGTTCCCGCAGGGCTGAGCGAGACCGCCAGGCGATACCCGCCACCATCGGCCACGCCGCGCACCTGCCACGTTTGGCCGGTCAGGCGGTATCCCCCACCGGAGGCCGCCCCCTGCGCCACGACGTACTGCGCAGGCCCTGGCGGTCCACTTGATTGCGCCAGGACGGCGCTCTGAGCTTGCCGAAGGGCGGCGCCGCCCAGGAGCAGGCATGCAGCGAGGGCGATTAGAATTGCAGTTCGTGCTTTCATCGCTACGCCTCCTATTGGAGCACCACGAGCATCTGGATCACGCCTGTGCCTTCGTCCAGTGAACCGAATGCCTTGCCAATAACGGTGCCCTGGGGCGGGTTGGAGCCGGCCTTCATCGCGTGGCCTGGTATAGAAGAAGCCACCAGCAGGTCGCCTGGAGTGATAGGGCCATTCTCGGCCGAAGCCTTCACTGGCACCACACCTACGATGGCCAGGGGGATCATCCTCTCCTCCTCTCCCTCCACCGGCTGACCGCCGATGAAGCCCGGCTGAGTGGAATAGACCCCGACCACGCTGGCCTGGTGAGGCTCGGTGGAGCGGATCAGTTTGCCATCCGAGCCAATGGCCAGCACGTCGCCCGGTTCCAATCCCGCGACGGCAGGGAGCATCTCGGCAAAGTCCTCTGCGGGCGTGGTAAAACCAACGTCGGAGCGCGCCTGGCCGTTACTTATAACTCGAAATTGCATGTCGTTGTTTCGACCGACAGCCGTGATGAGATCGAAACCGCCAGCTCCGTCTCCATCCCCATTGTTTTGCAGGAACAGCACCCCACCAATGCCACTGTTGTCAAAGTGGGCCGTATGGTAGTCGCTCTTGTTGGTTATGTAGGCGGCCATACCATGGTTGGTGTTGGGATTGTCGGCCCGCAGGGCAGCCTCGTCGCGTCCGCTGCCGTTGACACTCTTAGCCCGTACCGCAACGCCAGAATAGCTTTCACCGCGTACACCAACACCATTCGCGCTATAGCCATACACGCCGTAAGCGAAGGCACTTGTCGGATGGTTAGCGTAGCCAGTAAGGGCATAAGTGTCGGCGGCTGAACTCTGCACCCAGAGCCCGGTGAGCGCGGAGCCTTGCCACTCCTCTCCAAAGTGAGTGTGCTCACAAGATAGCGCCGTCGGCGCCGTGGGGCCGGCCGGCGACAGGGACATGACCACGCTCAACTCCTGGCGCGGGGCCAGTGTCGTGAACCCGGCCTCCCCCGGCCCGCGCACCGCCACTTCCAGCCAGCGCGCGCCGCCGTCCAGGGCATCCCTGGAGAGCGATGTCACGCTGCCCAACAGGGTGGTGAAGGCGCCGCCCTGCACTGCCACGCCTTCCTGCGCCTCCGTCCACAGCGGCTCCCCGCCGCTCTCGGTCTCGTACAACGCGAAGGTGAAATCATAGGCCCCCTCGGCCACCGGTTGCCCGGCCTCATCGTCCAGGTGACCGGGATAAGGGATGGTCACACCAGGTGGGTTGGGTTCCTGGGCCTGGGGCAGCGCCTGGGCGCTACCGGCCACCCGGGGTCCGATTCCCACTGCCAGCATCACGGCGCTGGCGACCAGAACAACGAACAGTATTCTTTTAGCAGACATTTTTTTCTCCTTTTGAATGTTGACTGGGCTGATGCCCGTAGTATCAGCAGGCCGTTTCACGGCACGTCCAGGGAGGCGTGAAACGTGAAACGTGAGACCCAGACGTCGCATACACATCACCTCCTATCCGGTGGCGGACACGGTGCTGGGGCAGAGATGACCTCGGATGGGGAAATACACGATTCTCCTTTCCGCTCATCGTGTATTTCTTTATCCGCGGTTCTCTCTCCACGCGAAGACGGTGCTCGGCCGGGGCCAGCCCTAGGACAGAGAACTACCCCCTGGCCATCCTTCATTGTTCTGCAATTCGCCATCCTACGGCGTCCCGTCCCAACCGGCCAGACGGGCGGACAACCACCACAGCGCCTGCCCCTTGAGTCTGCAGTTAAAACCGTGGGAGTGCTGACATTCGTCATCGGTTGTCGGAAGATTCTGACAGTCTCCCGGGTGATTAGCACACCAGGTGGTGCACCAGGGACAACTGTCGCCTGTGTTTGGATAATAGTTTCCGGCCGGGTCGTAACTTTCGATGTCCGCAAAGTCGTATAGAATCTTGCCGTGTTCCTGGACGTACTGCCGCACCTGGTTGTTATTCTGCTCCAGCGCAGTACTGCCGCCGTCGGTGTGGCCGGTCATGTAGACAAAGCGCACGTTCGGATACTCGCTTTCCAATTGGGCCATCATATCCAGGTACTGCTGTACCGGGGTCTCCTGCTCTGACATTTCCCCGCACCAGGACCACATAAAGGCGGTGGCCTCCGGGGCGTCACTGAGGAGGTCACGGGCCATATCGAGAAACCCGTCCGGGTCCCACGACCATCCGTCGTCGTAGCCCATGCGCAGGCACGGAGGGGTGCAGGGATCGGGAGGAGTCCGCCAATCTTGGGCAAAGTTGTAGGTGGGCGGGTCTACGTGCGCGCTCAGGTACTCGGCCCCGGCCCACAGTTGAGTCCCGTGCGAGGTGGAGCCATAGGCCCAGATGACAGTCTGCTTGGCCTGTCCCAGCCAGGAGGCCGGAATCTGGCTCAGGTCGGTCGATGTGTGGTCTATGACGATTGTCTCTCCGGGTTGACTGGTGGGCGCGTACTCTTTCAGGATGAGTGGCAAATACACCCACGCTGTCGGCTCCCATACCCACCGCTCGTATGCCCCGATATCGGGTTGGGCGTCACGGGAGTGGCCCTCCAGGTCGTCAGAGGGCGCCCCGGCTTTAATGCCGGCGTCCACGGCCGGGCTTTCTTCCTGCAGGTGCAGGTTTGCCCCCGGCCAGCCGGACATGAAGAGCGGGTCATCCGTCACGTCATCCTGGCCTTGACCGCCGGTGAGGCCTGTCCAGGTGCCGTCGGCGATTTCGGCGCGGGTGATGTCGGTAGCGCGCCCGCTCACGAACTCGGCCGTGATCTCGCCGTCCGCCCGGCTATAGTAGAGGTTGTGGTGCTCCGTCAGTTGCACACCCCCGCCCAGGTAGATGCCCGTGGAGCCACCTTCGATGGGATCGGCGTTGAAGGCAAAGATGTTGTTGACCAACGTCAGCGTCACCGGTGGGTAGGGGAGGATTTCCTCCGGATAGCCCGCCACGAAAGCCCAGTTGCGCTCACTGTAGCTCGGGTCCCACATGTTGTAGGCGATGGTGTTGTTGACCACCTCCAACGTGCTGGTGAAGGTGCCCACCCACACCGCGCTGTTTCCCTGGCCCCAGACGAGGTTGTTCTCCATCCGTCCCCCGGCCCACAGCTTGATGCCGTTCAGGTGATTGCGCACCACGCGGTTGCGGCGCACGACGACGCCAGTCGCGTTTCCAGCCCGGTCGCGGGAGTTGAGGTCGATCCCATCGCCGCCGTTGTCGTGAACGTAGCAGTCCTCCACCAGGACGGGGTAGCCGCGGGCAAACTCCAACCCATCGGAGCCATAGAAATCTTCGCCCACTATCCCGGTGTTGTATATCTCCAGGCGACGGATGACCATGTGGTTGCAGGGGCCGGGGGTGCAGTCCACCGCCGAGTACTCGCTGCCGTGAATAGTGCTGTCTTCCAGGGTGATGTATTCGACTGGCCCCTTCTCTGGGGGACCTTCGGTCTCGCCGTAGGTGAAGCGGATGGCCGCCTCACCGCCCTCAATTGTCAGGTGGTCCAGTTGAACGTGGCGATTCTCGCCGGAAAGCTCCATTCCCCAGATGGTAAAGTTGCGCAGGGTGAAGCCGCTGATGCGCAGGTAAGACGTATATTGGTCCAGGATCAGCAGTTCTCCTACGCTGCTCCCGCCGTCGAGGATGGGTGCCTCGCCGGGATAGGCGACGAAAGTGATAACGGCGCCAGACGTGCCAGATTGGGACAGGTGGATCTCCTCGGTGAGGGAATAGGTGCCACCCCGGAAACAGACGGTGTCGCCGGGCTGCGCGGTATCGGCGGCGTGCTGGAAGGTGGCCCAGGGTTGCGCCATGGTGCCGGGATCGCTGTCGCTGCCACCGGGAGCTACATAGCGGGTGCACGTGATAGCCCCGGCTGCCAGCGCAGTGCCCGTCGGCGACCGGGTAGATGCTGTCGGCATCACCAGGATCAAGACGGCGGTCAGTACCAGTAGTCTTACAATTCGCTCGTTCATTTTTTGTCCTCCTCTCGTGGTAGGATGCCAGCAGATTGGCCCCTACACAACTAGGCGTGCGTTTTCATCGCAGCTTACTTCCCTCCCCCCAGCGGTCAAGGTAGAGCCGCTGGCAGACATCTTGCCCTCCTGATTGAGTGTCGTGGTCCCCCTTATGGGTAGTTCTTTAGCACGACAGGCAGATAGATCGTGCTGCCTATCTGAAAGCCCTGCTGGGCGGGGCCATAGGTCTGGCTTTCCACACCCACCGTGGCGATCGCAGTATAGCCACCACTGCCCACTCCTGCCGGGTGCCAGGCAAAGCCCACGGTCTCTTCCGAGTTCCCCCCGATGGGGATCATCTGTGGCGCCAGGTCTGCCACCAACGTGCCTTCATCGTCGTAGATGGAGAGCCCCACCTCGGCAGTGACCTGGCTGGGCCTGTAGTTGGCAAAGGTCACCTGGAAGTGGGCTTCCTGGCCTGGCATGAGCAGCTCGGGGACGACCAGCGCAGCGATCCTGCCATCCACGACCTGGAAGCCTGCCGAAGCGCCGCCCACGACGTCACCGTTACTCCAAACCGTCACCGTCGCCCGGTAGGACCCGGCAGCCAGCGGCCCTGCCCAGGCCAGCACCAGTTCGTGGGATCCGCCAGGCGGCAGGCTGAACGCACCGCTGCTCTGGCTCCCCACCGCCCCTCCCAGTTCATCTTCGATCGTCAGCGTGGCGACGAGCGTCGCTTCCGCGTCACCTACGTTCCCGACGGTGGCGCTGGTATGGATCGTCTCGCCGGGCCGGTAGCTCGTCTTGTCGGTGGAGAAATCGGTCACGGCGATGGGTGACGGCGCTTCGTAAGTGACCTGCACCTCAAGGTGGTTGTAGAACGTGGTCGCGCCGGTGGCGGGGTTGTGCTGGATGGGGAACACGGTGAACAGCACTCCCGTGCTCGTCTCCTGCCACTGCACCAGGTCCGTCGGATAGGGATACGCGATGTCCGTGGTTGTGGTATAGGTCAGCCCTCCCTCCGTCCAGGGCCTGGCGTCGGCGATGGGGACGTTGTAGGGGCCGACGTTTGAGGAACCCGCGTCCACGATCTGCGCCCCGGTCACTGTGCTGCCAAAGGGCAGGGTCAGGGTGAAGGCCCGGACGTAGGGCAGGATGGGAGCGCCGTCGGCGATGGCCAGAGTGCCTCCCTCGACGGAGAGCAGGTCGTATACGATGCCGCCCTGACTGTCGGTCCCGGCGGTGTACCCCGTGATGTCGACCACAAAGTTGCGGGAGTAGACGCCCGCCTGGGCAGTAGCCGCCGCTGGCCTGCCGTGGACCGTGAAGGCGCGTGCATCAGACTCATCAGTTGCCAGAGCCGTCGAACTGGGGCTGGGGTAGTAGATGAAAGCCCAGGGGACGCCGTAGAGGTTGAACTCGGTCACCGTCTTGCGGTCCAGCGCGTTGCTGCCGCCGTGCCCGAAGACGTAATCCCGCTTGGCCTCGGCCATGGCCTTGCCGATCGCCATCGCGTTCCCTCCCGGCGGTTTGAGCAACTGGCCGAAAAAGCGCTGGATCAGCCGCTCACCCCAGGTGCAAACGTGCAGGTCGTTGGGTGAACCGTAGCTAAAGCCCGTGGCCCCGATGTAGGCGCTGGCTCCCTCGTGCACCAGGTCGTAGACCATGTCGTCGTTCACGCCGCCGTTCACGCCGACGTTCGGCACCGGCAGGCCGCCGTGACAGCCGACGATCATGGCAATGGGGTGATCGTCGTCGAAGCGGTTGTAGGCACACGTGGCGGCGGCACAGGTACCGGCGGGGGAAAAGTTGTTCCCCGGGATGACGGCGTGGTCGTAGCTATCGTGCCCGCCGATGAAGAAGAGATCCATCCCACCACCGTTGTTGGCCGCGTTCCGCAAGTTGGTGTTCCAACTGGCGTTGCTGCCCTCGAACGGACTCAACACGTCAATGGTGCGCACCTCGCTGGTGGGGACGTCGTCGTTGCGCACCTGGAACCCCTTGCCCCGGAAAAGAGACGGCACGTCGTACAGGTCGGCGACGTGGCCCGTGCCGCTGACGTGCGGCTCCACCCCCAGCTCCCAGCCATCCACGCTGGCCATCACCACGTTGCCTCGCTGGCCGTTGTTCCAGCTTACGCCCTCCTCCAGCAGGCTCAACATGTCGGCACCGCTATCGCCCAGGAGACGGCCGGCCCACAGTTCGACGTCGCCCGTCCGCCAGTCGGTACCCCACACGTCCGCGTAGGGGTTGTCGGTGAAAAAGTAGTCCTCGTCGGTCGCCCGAATGGCCGGGTTGGCGTTGCTGTCTACACACCAACCAGCATGCTCCTTGGTCCCATTGCCATCGCAGTCGAACAGATCGATCCCTTCGTCGTCGGACGGGTCGTCGTAACGGTAGAAAGGGATGGTATCGTCGTCGCCCACGATCAGCAGGTAGGGGGGCCAGGCGATGGGCAGGTCAAAGTTTAAGATAGGGATATGAACGACCTGCGTCGCGTCCTCGTGCCAGTCCTCGATCAGGTCGTCTATCGCGTCCGCCACCGTGTTGGCCGCGGCCTCGCTGGCATAGCTGACGGTGGTGTTGTTCCAATTGCGCGCGGGGGTGCTGTAGGCATCCACGTAGTAGATGGCCGCCAGCGGGCTGTGGCTGGCTGGGGGTCCCTGCGCCTCCGTGTACAGCCTGTTTAGCAGGCTGGTCACGTCGCTCTCGGTGTAGTTTTGGTACAGGAGCCTGCGGTTGGCGACGATGAGAGACCGCAGGTTCCCCGGCTTGACGATGCGGACGGTCGCCGCGTCGTCGGGATCGCGTATCGTCCTGCCAGGCACCTGGATCCGGCCCTGGATGTAGACGTTCTGGGGCAAAGTGGCGTTGGGTACGTGGAAGCGAAAGACCACCCGGCGCCGGAAGGTGCTCCCCACCGGGAGCAGCTCCACGTCGTTCGCCCGGTACGTGCCGCCGCCCGGGTCGGTCCAGCTCGTCGCCGTGCCGTCGGAATCCCCGACCTGGTCCCGGAGGAAGACCCGCACCGGGTTGCCGAACAGGTCCCCGGGGACCGTCACGAGCACGTCCACGTCGTCCTTCAGGCTGGGGTCCCAACTGGTGATGTCAGCCACTACCTCGACGATCGTCTGGTTGGCCGGGGAATCCGCGTCGCCCGCCACCTTGTTGACCACCACGTGCGGCAGCGCGTCGTCAACCGAGATTCTCAGCCTGGCCAGCGCGGCCGAGAACTCGGACGTGTTGCCGGCCGCGTCGGTGGCCACCAGCGTGAAGGCTGCCCCGGTGGGCGTGCCACTCCAGGCGAAACGGCCGGTCGTGGCGTGGGCCGTCCCGGATCCCTCGTAGTAGCGCCCCTCGCCATCGCTGTCCGAGTAGACCAGGACCGTGCAGCCGGGGCAGGCAGTGGCCTCCAGGCTTGCCGATCCGGAGCCCGACGCCGAGTACTGCTCGATGACAGGTGGAGGCAACTCCTCGTTGCCTCCGACCTCGTTGTTGATGCCCAACTCGTCGTTGCCGTGGATCGAGTTGCGACCGACGGTGTTGCGCACCGTCCCTTCGCCGTGGATATAGATGCCGTCGCCTGCGTTCCAGGCGATCGTGTTGGCATACTGGAGCGCCGTCCCCTGGCCGATGGCGTTGTCCTGCGCAAAGTTGGCCAGCATGACGCCGTGCCGGGCGTTGGGTAGCGCGCCACGGTTGTCCGCCGTCGTGCCGATTCGGTTGTTGCACAGGACGTTGGCGTTGCTGCCCAGGACCCCCACGCCGCCGTACACCGCATAGTCGCCGTCGTATCCATTGCCGCTGATCACATTGCCGTCGGCTGCGGCGTCGCCGCCGATCGTATTGTTGGATGACTCTGTTTGCACGAGCACGCCGAACCGCTGGTTGCTCACCCTGCTGTCCCCATCGGCGTCCGTGCCGATGAGGTTGCCCTTGACCACGTTGCCCGTCGCGGGGCCGCCCTCGATACGTACGCCATCCCGGACATTGCCACTGATCACGTTGTCCGGGCCGATGGTATTGTCGGGCGCGCCGCTGATCACCACGCCATCCTGCTGGTTGCCCAGCGCGGCGGTTCCGGCCTTGTTCGTGCCGATGCGGTTGTCCTGGACGACGTTGTCCCGCGCGGTGTCGCCGCTGATCATGATCCCACCGCCCGCATTGCCGCTGATGAGGTTAGAACCTGGTCCTGAGCCTGTCGAAAGGGCCTGTCCTGAGCCTGTCGAAGGATCTCCTCGCTGGGCCAGGCCGATGGTGTTGGTCGCAGCGCCGTTGCTGACGCGCACGCCGTAGCCGCCGTTCGACCAGGCGGCGGTGCCAGCTTCGTTCGTACCGATGTGGTTGTTGACGACCGTGTTGTTGCTGGCCGCGTTCGTGATTTCGACCCCGTCGTCGCCGTTGAACGCGATCACGTTGGGCAGGCTGGCGGTCGCAGAGCCGATGGAGTTGCCGGTGGCTCCATCGGCGATCCGCACGCCGTCAAGCGTGCTGCTCACCACGAAGCTGCACGTCAACTGGTTGTCCTGTGCGCCAGTGGTGTGGATGTAGACCCCATAGCTCTGGGCGTTCTTGATCACGAACCCGCTCCACGTCTTGTTGGCCCCGGTGATGTCAAGCCCGTAGGGAACGTTGCTGGCGTCGATAATGACATAGCTCAGACAGTCGCCGGGCATGCCAAAGGTCGCGTCGACGGTCAGCGCGTCGGAGCCGCTGAGCGTCGGCAGCGGCTCATTCAGCGTGATCGTCCATTGGCCGGTCCTGGGACTGTAGCCCGGGTCGTCGGTGGGGATGTTGAACGTGATAGTGTCGGGTTCCCGGTTGTTGTTGGCACCATCTATGGCCTGGCGCAGCGAACAGAAATCCTCCGTGCACGTGCCGCCCTCATCGTAGGTGTTGGTGACTACCCAGGTCCGGGCCGGGGCCCGCTGGCCCGACGCCAGGGCGATGCCCCGTGGCGACCCGGCGGATCCCGGTGGCATCAGCAATGCCAGAAGCGTGACCAGTACAAGTAGTCTCATAGTTCGACTGTTCACCTATTCCTCCCTCCTTGTGGTAGGTTGGGGGGCAGGGCTGCGTCCACACCGGCGTAGACCATTCCATCCAGACCTTGCAGCAATGCACGCACAGCCCGGCTCTCACCCAGTGGGTCAGATAGTTCCCAATAGAATTCGTCTACGGAGAGTTGCACACCACCAACGGCAAGAACACTTGATTGCCGACTTCTCTCACCGTCACCTGATGGGTCGTCGCATTGGTCAAACCACCGGTATCCTGCACCTCCAGTCGGACGGTGTGCTGTCCAGTGGTGACAAAGCTTTTGCTGGCGGTCTTGGTCGTGCTCCACCCGGTGTCGTAGGTGCCGTCGTTCTCCCAATCCCAACGCACCTGTAGCGCGGAGGTCGGGTCCTCGACGTCGCTGCATCCGGAGGCGTTGAAGGAGAAGACGGTGCCCGTGTATCCGCTGGTCGGGCTGACAGTGAAGGCGGCCGTGGGCGCGGCGTTGCAAGAGCCGACGTTGAATGGTGCCGAGAAGGCAGATGTGCTGTTATTCCCATCCCGGGCGGTGGCCGTCACGTGCGGCCCGTTCACCGTCCCACTCCAGGAAAAGTACCCCTCCGGTTCGGCAGTCGTGGTAGCCTCGTAGACCCGCCCTTCGTCGCCGTCGTCGGAAAAGATCTCGACCGCGCAGCCGGGGCACGCAGTTCCCACCACCGGGCCCTGGCAACTGGCCGCGGTGATGGTCGGGGGTTCCGCTCCGTAATTGCCCTCCTCGACCAGCTTGATGCCCGGCCCGTCGTTGTCGTGGATGCTGTTGGCCCTGATCGTGTTGCCGAGGGCCGCGGCCCCACCCACGTACACGCCCGCCTCTGCTTCGTCGAGGCCATCGGGGGTGCCGCTGTACGCGATCTCGTTGAAGGCGATGACGTTGCCCGTGCCACCCACGACCGCGAGGCCGTAGAAGCTGTTGCCCCAGTGGATGTCCGCGCCATCGGTGCCGATGTTGTTGAACCATACCAGGTTGTCGCTCGAGTTCACGATGGCGATGCCGCTCCAGCCGCAGTTTAGAATAGTGTTGCCAATGCCAGACAGGCCGATAAAGTTGTTGTGCGCGCCGTCGTAGATGCTGATCCCATGGTGACCGATGGGGGCCTGCCATTGCCAGTGAACCGGCGCACCGATCACGTTGCCCACGATGGCGTTGTCGTGAGTGTCGCTCCCGCTCAGGTAAACGCCGCTCTGGCCGCCCTGTCCGGTCCCATAATTGATACCGTTGATCCAGTTCCCCTCGCCTCTGCCGCTGCCACCGATGGTGTTGAGGTTCGCCCCGTTTTCGACCAGCACCCCGTGGCCCCCGTTGCCATAGAGCGCCTCGCCATAGCTGAGCCCGATAAAGTTGCCGGCCACGGTGTTGCTAAAGGTCCCCGTATCGCTCAGGTGCACGCCGTTGGCCCCGTTGCCGTTGATCTCGTTGCGCTTGTCACTCCCGCCGCCGCCCACCTCGTTGCTCTCGCCCTCGACGTACACGCCATCCTGGCCGCTCTCCCTGATCTTGTTGCCCCAGACCTTGTTCCGATCACCCCGGACGAACACGCCGTTCCCATCGTTGTTGCTGATGTCGTTGCCGATGGGACCGCCGATCAGGTTGTCGTCTGCGTAGTGGATGTACACCCCGTCGCCCCCGTTCCCCAGATCGGGGGACCAGGGGCCGATCTCGTTGCCGAACACGCTGTTGTAGATGCCGTGCGTCAGGTATACGCCGTGGCTGGTGTTGCCCGCGACAAAGTTGTTGGGACCGATGATGTTCAGGTCGCCGTCGGCCCATATGCCGATTCCGTTGGGCAACGAGGCGGTCTTGAATCTGTTCGTGCCGATGATGTTGTCCCTGACGGTGCAGTTATCCCCCCACAAAAGGATGCCCGAGTCGGTGGCGCCGACGATCAGGTTGTTTGCGATGGTGTCGCCACCGCTTTGTACGAATATCCCCCGGAAATTGCTGATCGCGGTCGTACCATCCCAGGTGCCAAAGTAGTTGCTCGTGATGGTGTTCTGGGATCCTCCTCCGTCGATCCAGACGCCTGTCCCGCCTGTCCCGACGGTGAACACGTTGCGCTGCCCGGCGCCGCTGCCGCCGATCGTGTTATAGCTGCCCCCGTCGATGTGGACCCCCACGCTTTGGCCCCCGGAGAACTCGATCCCCTGCACGATGCACGAATCGGCCTGGATGACCAGCAGGCCGTTGTGGTAGGCGCCGCCGCCGACCTTGACGCCGGGGCGGTCCCAACCCGTATCCCACTGGCCGCTACCGTCGATCAGCGTGCCACCCTCCGTGAGGGCCGGGAGCGAGGGATAGTTGATGTCCACGTGAGAGGCAAAGGTGATCGTCGAGGCGCCGCTGTCGAGGTTGGCCTCCTGGATGGCGGCGCGCAGCGTGCAGTTGCCGCCGGCTGTGGCACAGGCCCCGTCGCCGGGGTTGGCGTCGGCGGCGTCGGCGGCTGAGTTCACGGTGTAGGTAGGGACCTGTGGTTCTGCTGAGGCAGGCGCTATCACTGGCAGTGCCAGCAACAGGCCCGTCAGCGTCATCAGTGTGATGGTTCGCTTGCCGTTCATCCTGTCCTCCATTTCTGGCGATTCTTATCAGCTCGTGATTCCTCCATCTTGACCCCGCGCTGCAGGAAGCGCAGGGGTGCGGTTTCATCGATCAAGGGATATGAGATCCCTGCTCTATTGCCGCCATTGCAGAACCCCTCAGTCGTGCGCCGACTGTCCTGAAACCCCTGGCTTTTCCACTTTCTGCCGCACAAAGTCCAGCAGTTCGTCCAGGGTCCTAAAGGTCCAGCTCTGGCCGCTCTGGATGTGCTCAACCTCGCTGCACCAGTTGGTGAGCGAGGCCGTTGAATCTGCGCCAGCGTAGCGCCATAATCGGATGAGGAACGACGCGTACTCGACAGGCATAGACACAAGCACTCCTCGCTGGTGCGTCACGAGCCCGGCAGCATCCCGCCGCCAGGCTCCTGCCGCACCAAGCACATAAGAATTCTCCCCTTCTTACTCCTTCAACTGCTTCACCGGCACGCCGGTCGCGCACTCTCGCGCGTTCAGAACAAAACTGCTGTCCGTTTCCAGACAGCAGTATAGCACAGAGGTGGCTACAAAATGGCTACAAATGGACGATCAGACCAACCGATGGGACTGGAGGTAGCGCTGGCGCTGTTGGGGATTGGGGATGCGGTCAGCCTTGTCCTGTACGACCGCGTTGGCCAGCCGGATCTGCTCGTCGGCGGCTTCGGTCCGGTCCAGGGCTCGCAGGACACGGGCGTGGGCAAGGTGGATCTGCTCGGTGCCGATCCAGCCCTCGTGGGCCTGGGGCACCAGGGCGACAGCCCGCTCCGTGTGTTCCATCGCTGCCCCAGGCTCGCCCTGTGCGAGCAATGTAAGGCCAACCTCCATCTCGCCCCACATCTCGCAGACCGGCAGCGTGCTCTCCCGTGCGACACGCACGGCTTCGCGGGCATGCTCCAGCGCGCTGGTGAGATCACCCCCTGGTTCGGCAGCAGGCGAGGCGGCGCCCGCCGCGAGCTGTCGCTCGGCGCAGGCCAGGGCAGCCAGCCCGGCCGCCAGGCCCTCCTGGCATTTGCTGTCTCGGGCCACCGCCACCGCTTCGGCCAGGCAGCGGTGGGCAGCGAATGGCTCGCCATCCGCCATCTCCACCAGCCCTCGCCCGATGAGCGCCTCGACCAGGCGGCGGCGGTGGTCGATGGAGCGAGCCCGCTCCACGGCGCGCCCCAGCCAGTGCCGGGCTCTAGCCAGATCGCCCAGGTGGTGATACGCCAGCCCGGCTCCGTTCTCAGTTGCGACACAGCCATGCTCACTGTGCACTGCCTCCTGCATGGGCAACGCCTGCCGTAGGCGGTCTGCCGCGGCGGCATAGTGACCCCGGTAGAGTTCCCAATAGCCCAGGTAGGTCAGGGCGTATGCCTCGGCTGGCCGGGCACCGATCCGGTGCGCCAGGGCCAGGCTCTCGGTCAGGTGTCCCTCAGCTTTGGCGAAACGCCCCAGCTTTAGGTGCAGGAAGCCGATGTCCAGGAGGTTCCAGGCCATGCGGTTGTGATCGCCTGCCTGCTGGTTGCAGGCGTATGCCTCCTGATCATAGGCAAGCGCTCGGGTATAGTCCCCCAGGTGGAGGTGCACGTAGCCCAGCAAGTGGGTGATGCGCCCCCGCATCTCGGGATCGGCTTCTTCACCCGCCTCGGCCAGCGCGGATTCCAGGGCCGCCAGCGCCGGCTCTGGCTGTCCCAGGAAATAGTGGGCAAAGCCCACGTAGGCCAGAAGGCGGCACCGCGCCGATACAGCGTCCAGGTGCTCGGCCAAAAGCAAGCCCTCCCCGGCTGTGGCGATGGCCTCCCGGTACTGTCCACCCATGTTCAGGTAGCGGACCCGGTGGACGAGTGTCAGCAGGCGCAGGCTCTCGTCGCCGCTGGCCTCAGCCAGGCCGTCCAGGGATTCCAGGTCGGCGTCACGCTCGGCCAGTCGGCCCTGGAGGAAACGCGAATGAGCTCGGGCGGCCAGTACCTGCCCCCGCTGCTCCAGGCAATCCGGGTGCGAGCGGTCTGGATCAAGCCGGTCCAAGAGTTCCAGCATCCGGCTTTGGTGCTTTTCGACCTCCTCCCACGCGGACAGAGCTTGCGCTCTCTGGGCGGCCAGGTTGTGGTAGTGAAGCGCCTTCCTCGCGCGACCGCCGCCGTCAAAGTGAAGTGCAAGAGCTGCGACCGCCTGGGGGTCGAGCTCCTCGAGCGCGCGACCGGCGCGCCGGTGAAGTAGTTGAGCGCGCACAGGACTCAAAGCCGCCTCCACGGTCTGCCTGGTGAGGGCGTGCTGATACCGGTAGCCAGAAGGCTTCTCCACCAGAAGCTGCCGGGCCACCAGCTCGTCCAGGCTGTCCATCGTTTCCAGCTCCCGGCGGCCCGCTGTCCGATGCGCGAGGTCGAAACCGAAGGCCTCACCCAGAATGGCGCCAGCCTCCAGCACCTGCCGAGCCTGAGGGCTAAGGCGCTGGAGGCGTGCCTCCACAGCCTCCCGGACGCTGTCCGGCAGTGGGAATTCGGCCAGGTCAGCCGAGTCTCCCGCCAGCCGACCCGCTTCGGCCAGCGATCGCAGGATCTCGAGCAGGAAAAAGGGATTGCCCCCCGTCGATCGCTGGAGTCGATCGGCCAGCACCTCACTATCGCGCACGGTACCAATCAGGTGGTGTAGCAATTCGCGGACGGCCCGGGTGTCCAGCCCTGCAAGCCTCAGTTCGGTGAGGGCGCCCAGGCGGGTGAGGCTGTGGCGCAGCCTGTCCACGGTGCTGGCCTCCTCGTGGCGATAGGTGCCGAGGATCAGCAACCGGGTGTCCTGGAGACGGCGACCTAGATAGGCCAGCCAGTCCAGGGTGGCGCTGTCAAACCAATGGAGATCGTCCAGGCACATGATGAGGGGGCGCGGTCCGGCAGCCAGTCCCAGGGTGATCTGGCAGAGCGCCTCGAACAGGCGTGTGCGAGCCTCGTCTGGTTCTGCCGGAACCGGCGGTGGCAAATCCGGCCATAGGGCGCGCAGCTCAGGCATCAGCCGCGAGGCCTCAGCCAACCAGATGGGTTGAACGTTGGACGTCAAGTGCGACGTATTGAGCTCGTCGAAGGAGCCTGTCCTGAGCCTGTCGAAGGATTCCGCGCCCAACGCGGAGCGCAAGGCCTGGGCAACGGGGTGGTAGGGGAGTGTCTGCCCTCCAGGCTGGCCTGCCCCCACCAGAACCAACGCCTGATCCTGCAGGCGCGTGGCAAAGTCTTGCATCAGGCGTGACTTGCCGATGCCCGGTTCCCCCGAGATCAGGATCACCCACCCCTGGCCGGCACAGGCGTGGGCGTAAGCCCGCTCCAACTGAACCCATGCTCCATCGCGCCCGACCAGAGGGACATCCAGGCTGGGCAGGGTCGCCCAGGTGAGCCTGGCTGCGGGGCTCTTTGGCGTCGGCCGCTGACCCTCCAGGACGGCCTGATAGACAGCGCGGGTCGCCGGAAGCGGGCTGACCCCGAGTTCGCGCTCCAAGGCCGCGGCGCAGCGTTCGAACTGCCGCAGCGCCGCGCTGCGATCCCCGGCGGCAGCGTAGAGGCTGATGAGCCGGCGATGCACGTCCTCGGCCAGGTCGTCAGTCATCAGGTAGCGCTGAGCGCAGGGGATGGCAGCGTCACACTCATCCCTGGCTGTGTGTTCCTCGATCAGGTCTGCCAACGCCTTCAGGTAGAGGTTCTCCCGGGCGCGTTGCTCCCGCGTGATCCAGGTCTCGAACTCGGGGTTGGTGGGCAGAGAGAAGCCAGCCAGGAACGGCCCGCGATACAGATCCACGGCCTGCTGGAGGGCCTCGACCCGGCGCGGTGTCCTGAGCCGTTCGCCTGGACCATGACGCGCCGCGTTCCGACGCGCCGCGTCGGAGGGTTGGAGCTCCAGCGTGGTGCACAATCGGTCGAAGGCCACCACGTCCGACCAGACCCGGTGAAAGTCCAGGCCGACGTGATCACTGAGCGTCAGCAGCGCCTCAGGCGAGGGCAGGACACCTCGGAGGTGGGTCAGCAGGTGGCTGAGGTTGCGGCGGCTGCTAGATTCCGGAGAGTCTGGCCAGAAGAGAAAGCACAGGTGCTCGCGGGGGACAGGTTGCGGCCGGGCTGCCAGGCAGTAGAGCAGCGCACGGACCTGGCGGCGGGGGATGGTCAGAGCACGGCCGGCCCACTCCACCTTGGGCGGACCCAAAAGATAGACCCGCAGTTTGGATTTCGCGGGTGTGGCGTGTACGATTTCCGTGGCAGCCACCTCTACGGACCATTGACTATACTACCGGCCAACCTAGCCGAACGCGTTGTCCAGGTACATCATCACCAGGAAGCCGATGATGACGCCCCACGTACCCTCCAGTTCAAAGCCCCGCCTGTGGGTCTCGGGGATGATCTCGTCGGAGACGACGTAGAGCATCGCGCCGGCGGCAAAGGCCAGCCCCCACGGCAGCAGCGGCCTCATCAGCGTCACGGCCACGACGCCAAAGATACCGGCGATGGGCTCGGCCAGCCCGGACCCAAACGCATACAGCAACGCCTTCCCCCGCGGCCACTTTTCGCGCACCAGCGGCAGTGCCACCGCCAGCCCTTCCGGCATGTTCTGCAGGCCGATGGCGACCATCAGTGCGATGGCCTCGGGCAGATAGCCGGAACCGAAGCCCACGCCCACCGCCAACCCCTCGGGGAAGTTGTGCAGCGTGATAGCGATGATGAGCAACCACGCCCGTCGCAGTGTTGAGGAGGGCCCTTCAGCTCCTTTGATGAGGTGTGTGTGCGGCAGCCAGCGGTCGAGCGCTCCCAGAAAAAGCGCCCCGATAAAGATGCCGAGCACGGCCGGCCAGATGCCACCCAGTTCAATCGCCGGGATGATCAGGCTGAAGGCGGTGGCCGCCAGCATCACGCCGGCGGCAAAGCCCAACAGCGCATCCATCAGCCGGTCGGAGACCTCGGTGATGAACAGCACCGGCAGCGCGCCCACGCCAGTGGCAAACCCGGTCAGGATGGTGCCGAAAAGGCCCATCAGGACAAAGTTGTCGCCGAACAGTTGGGTGAACAATTGTTCCATCGCCTGTGTCCTCCTTTGTAAACCTGCTGGGGGGGCACGCTCAAGTATGGCAGCAGTGACGCGGATTGTCAAGTCCGCGGGCTGCCTTCCAAAGAACCTGACCGAGGGATTCCAAGGTAGATATCTTGTAGTATCGTTACGCTGAGCATTGAATCGTGAATTGCTTCGAACACCCACCGAGGTTTACGGTTGTCACCACCGCGCATGCCGTGTACAATCAGGGGTGGATGGGGTAGAGCGTGGATCTCGATACGAGACTTAGAACCAGCCTGGTTGATCGGATATTGGGTTGCCTGGAGGAAGCTGCGCCTGGCTCACGCGCACTGTTGCGAGGCTCCCTTGCAGGGGACACGGCCGATCAGTACAGCGACATCGATGTGCTTTGGGAGGTTCCCGACTCCGACTTCCGGCGGTGCGTAACCAGTCTGGAGGAAAACCTGTCCAGGGTGCGCCCGGTGGCGTCTTTGCGATCGGTGCCTGACTTCCAGAACTCTGAGAAGCGCCGCCTGATATTCGTGCGCTTCGAGTCCATTCCACTCTTCTGGAGATTGGATCTGGACATCTTTGCCCAGTCGATCCGCCGGGACCCGGAGTACGATCTGGGGAACCCAAATGCCAAGGGCTCGGAATGGTCGCCGACCGAGAGTGCGCTGATGAACGCTGTCGCGGCGGTGAAAGCACACCTGCGCAGCAAAGACGAAGAGGCCAGGCAGCTTCTTGTGAGAGCGTACCAAAGAGCTGGGCTGGATTTCCCTGACCTCGAACTGGGAGAACTGGTACTAAAGTTGGCGGATGAGGTCAGCACACTGGACCCGAAGCTGATCGCCTTGGCAAAAGACATCAGGAAACTGGTTCAGGAGACATTCTGATGGCGCTGAACAAGTCCCCAATTTCAAGACCTAGGTCCCCGGTTTATCATTTGCCATTTCTCATTTGTCATTTCCTCTTGGTCATTGGTCATTGGTCATTGGTCATTTGTCTGGCCGCCTGCGCCCATCCCGACGACACCTGGGATCGCGTGCGTGCGGCCGGCGTTCTGCGCGTCGGGATGGATGCGAGTTTTCCCCCCTTTGAGACGATTGCCGCCGACGGGACGCTGGCCGGGTTTGACGTGGACCTGGCGCGGGAGTTGGGACAGCGCATGGGCGTCGAGGTTCAGTTCGTCGCCAACCTCCCCTACGACGGCCTCTACGACGCACTGGCGGTGGGCCGCGTGGACGCCGTCATCTCTGCGCTCGTCGTCAACCCCTCGCACATGGCGGATTTTGCCTACTCGGCTCCCTACTTTGACGCCGGGCAGGTGCTCGTCGTGCGCGAGTGGGAGACCGGTATCGAGGGGCTGTTGGATCTGGGTGGGCGCACGCTGGCGGTAGAGTTCGGCACGCAGGGGGACCTGGAGGCGCGAAAGTGGGCGCGGAGGTCGTCCGGCCTGGCCATCGCGCCCTACCCGACGGCGGCCGGGGCGCTGGCGGCAGTCGAGGCGGGAGAGGCCGACGCTGCGCTGGTGGATCATGTCTCGGCAAAGTCCGGGGCGACAAGTGGCCTGATTATCGTGGGAGAGCCGGTCGTCGAGGAGCCGTACGCCGTGGCCGTGCATCGGGAAAGCCGGTACCTCCTGCGCGCGATCGACGATGCGCTGGCGGAGATGGAGGCCGATGGGACGATGGGGACGCTGGCGAACGAGTGGCTGGGGGGGGGGCTGAAAGGAATCACCCCCCTGTCGCGCGTGGTCAATTCGGTGACGAACGTGCCGCGTCGGGGCACAATGTCCACTCGCCGTCAGACACTTTCCATTTCGACGCTGGCCATGATGAAGGGGCCCACGCCTTTATAGTCGTTGGTGACAATCTTCTCGCCGATGTAATACTCGAAGGAACCATCTCGGTATGGCGTCCCACCCAGACCCGCTCCACCACAAGTCCAATGGTGGTTCACCAAGCCCAGAGCATCCACCTCGATCAAGTTTTCCAGTATCCCTTCGTATCCTCGTTGCGCCATGGCGAGATACCTTTTATCGAGGGTACCTTTTCGGATTCCCTTTGCGATGGCATAAACGAACATACACGACGCGGATGCTTCCAGGTAGTTGCCTGGCCTGCTCCCTTGATCGAGGACCTGGTACCACAAGCCGGTGGGCTGATCTTGAACGTTTGAAAGCGCGGCAACCATACGCTCAAAGATTGCAATGATCGCTCCCCGCTTGGGGTGATCCACCGGAAAATAGTCCAGCACGTCCACGATGGCCATCGCGTACCAGCCGATCGCACGTCCCCAGAAATGCGGGGAAAGTCCAGTTTCTGGATTCGCCCACCGCTGTTTCTTGCTTTCATCCCAACCATGATAGAGCAAGCCGGTCTTTGGGTCGCGCGTGTGCTTGTCGATGAGGGTGATTTGGTGCGCCACATCGTCGAAGGCGGCTGGGTCGTCAAAAGTGCTGGCAAATTCGGCATAGAAAGGGGACGCCATGTAAATCCCATCGAGCCACATCTGGTAAGGGTAGATGCGCTTGTGCCAGAAACCGCGTTCATTCGTGCGTGGCTGCCAGCGCAGTTGCTCGCGTAAGAGATAGATGGCGTGCTTGTACCGTTCGTCGCCGGTGTTTTTGTACAACGGGAACAGAATCTTGCCGGGATTGACTTGGTCGAGATTGTATTCTACGACGGTGTATGTTCGGACGTTGCCCGCCGGGTCAATGAATTGGTCAGCAATCTCCTTGATGTAAGCCCAATACTTGTCGTCGCCGGTCTTCTGCCACACTTGCTCAATCGCTTTGAGCATTACTCCGTTTTCATAATGCCATTGGGCTGACATGGGCGCGCCTCGTTTCATCACCGAATCAGCCATTCGAACGGACCATGGCTGGGTCGTTGCGCTGGCCGAATTCCCCTGTGACATTGCTCTCACTGCTATCCTCCCCTTTCTGTCGGATTGCGCGAGCAGAATTCCCGCAAATCACAATCGGACTGTCTGACGTGGCGATCGAAAAAAGGCGCAGTATTTCGGATCGCAACTCTTGCTGCCATTGTGAAAGCTCGGATAGAGTTCTGGCTCTTAACGATAATCGTCTAGGTTGACTTTCGTAGAGAAAATCGAGATGGGGCTGCAGAGCGAAGGCTTTTTCCGACATCGTCAGAAACCTGTTTCCCAACCGTGCCGCTCCTAGCCGGTCAACGGACCGGCCAGGAGCGGTGTTTTCGTCCTTGGGGGACTGTACGATATTCTAGACCAGGACGTGGCTCAGGAACTCTTTCGTCCGTTCCTCCCTGGGTGAGGAGAAAATCTTCTCCGGCGTGCCATCCTCGACCAACCGCCCTCCCTCCAGGAAGACCATCCGGTCGGCGGCGGCGCGGGCAAAGCCCATCTCGTGGGAGACGACCACCATCGTCATCCCTTCGCGGGCCAGGTCCAACATCACGTCCAGCACCTCTTTGATCATCTCCGGGTCGAGGGCGGAGGTAGGTTCGTCAAAGAGCATGATCTTGGGATTCATCGCCAGCGCTCGAGCGATGGCGATCCGTTGCTTCTGCCCGCCGGAGAGTTGTCGGGGATAGGCGTGCGCCTTCTCCGGGAGCCCCACCCGCCTGAGTAACTGAAGAGCGATCTCCGTCGCTTCCTCCCGCGACCGCTTGCGAACCTTTTCCTGGGCCAGCGTGATGTTCTGCAGGGCAGTCAGGTGGGGGAAGAGGTTGAACAACTGGAACACCATCCCCACGTCCGCGCGCAGCGCGTCCAGGTCTACGTTGGGGTCGGTGACCCGCACGCCATCCACGATGATCTCCCCCCGGTTTACCTTCTCCAACTGGTTGATACAGCGCAGCAGGGTAGATTTCCCGCCGCCGCTGGGGCCAAAGATGAAAAGGACTTCCCTCCGCCACACGTTCAGGCTCACGTCTACGACTGCCTCGACGTGCTTAAAACTCTTGTAGACGTGTTGGACCTCGATGATGTTATCTTTCACCGCATTGTTATCGTTCGCCACTCTTCATCTTCCTTTCCAGCCACTTGACCCCCATCGAGCCCAGCAAAGTCATCGAGAGGTAGAGGTAGGTGACCGTATTCCACGTTTCGAAGGTGCGGAAGGTGCGCGAGCGATTCAGTTTCCCCAACTGGGTCAGATCTCGCACTGCCAGCACAGAGATCAGGGATGAGTCCTTCAACATGGCGATAAAGTCATTGCCCAGCGGAGGCAGAATCACGCGGAGAGCCTGGGGGAGAATGACGTGGCGCATGGCCTGGAAGTACGTCATCCCCAACGAGCGAGCTGCCTCCATCTGTCCATGCTCGATCGACTGGATGCCGGCGCGGAAGATCTCTGCCTCGTAGGCTCCGAAGCCAAAGGACAGGCCGGCGATGGCGCGGACCAGTGGGTCGACGTTTCTTATATCCATCGCGGTCAACGACTGGCCCAGGCCGGCGAGGAAGGAAAGCCAGCTCGTTTGGAGGATCAGCGCCCCGATGCCGTTGGTGGCAGAGACGACGACGGGCACCAGCACGTACGCGACGTAGATGATGATCACGATCATCGGGATGCCGCGCACCACCTCTACGTAGAACGTGGCGATGTTGTAGACGATGGGATTGGACGATATGCGCCCCAGTCCCATCACCAGGCCGATCACCAGAGAGATGACAAAGGACACGACGCTGACGAGGACTGTGACCTTGAGGCCGGGCACGATAAAGTAGAAGGCATCTGTATAGTTCGGGACAGTGGCAATGGCGTAGACGAGAGCGACGCCCAGCAAAAGCAGTAAGAGGGCCCACCAGGGAAGTTGCTTCAGCCCCGTCGTCCACGGGATCACCCCCGGCTCTTTGCGCGCGACACCTTCAACGGTGGGATGTGCTACAGATTCCACGGTCTACCTCCTGGGTAGAGCGGGAGTCCGCGGGACAAACCCGCGGACTCCCATTTGTTCCAAGCTGCAGAGGCTATTCTTCGCCCCAGAACTTTTGGTAGAGGGCGTCGAGCGTGCCGTTCTCCTGGAGCACCTGCAGGGCATAGTTGACCGGCTCGACCAGGTCGCTGCCGGGCGGGAACACAAAGCCCAGTTCCTCCTCCCCGGTCAGCGGATCACCCACGACCATGATCGCGTCCGGGTTCTGCTCCACGAACCCCTTGGCCGCCTCCTCGTCGATGATCACCGCGTCCACGTCCCCGGCCATGAGCGCCTGGACGGGCAGGTCGAAGGTGTCAAAGCTCTGCACCCGGTCCTCGCCCACCAACTCGATCGCCACGGCCTCGTTGGTGGTGCCGATCTGGGTGCCGACGGGGGCACCGCTGGCCACCAGGCTGGCCTCGTCCACGATATCCGTCTCGTCCGCGCGAACGAGGATCACCTGGCGGATGACGACGTAGGGGATCGAAAAGTCCACGATCTCGTCCCGCTCCGGGGTGATGGTGACGCCGTCCGCCACCATGTCGTACTCGCCGGCGGCGGTGGCCTCGAAGATGCCCTCCCATGCGGCCTCGACGAAGACGGGGGTGCAGTTGAGCACCTCGCAGATGGCGCGGCAGGCGTCATAGTCCCACCCCATCGCCTCACTGGTCGCTTCGTCGATGTAGTTGAAGGGCGGGTAGGCGTTCTCGACGGCGATGTTCACCTCGCGGCCTTCCAGGTCGTACTCCGCCGCCTCCTCGCCCCAGAACTTTTGGTAGAGGGCGTCGAGCGTGCCATCCTCCTGGAGCACCTGGAGGGCATAGTTGACCGGCTCGACCAGGTCGCTGCCGGGCGGGAACACAAAGCCCAGTTCCTCCTCCCCGGTCAGCGGATCACCCACGACCATGATCGCGTCCGGGTTCTGCTCCACGAACCCCTTGG
>Ga0307380_10000105_pt1 | contig 136346 bp, 215 predicted proteins | sample UN3MG_FD_202239 | JGI IMG/M metagenome (GOLD analysis project Ga0307380, IMG submission 202239) | Soil microbial communities from Risofladan, Vaasa, Finland - UN-3 | ecosystem: Environmental > Terrestrial > Soil > Coastal area > Acid sulfate soil | place: Finland: Risofladan, Vaasa... | reverse complement strand
GAGCGTAAAAGATCAGGGGCAAATTCCTCAGGAAGATGTTAATGTCTCTGTTTATCATAAGGTCGGGGAAGCTGTTACCGATAGTAATGGATTATATGATAACGTTGATTATACTACAGAGTTTGATGATTATATTGTTGAATTTAATAAAGATGGTTTTTATACTATATATGAAGACAGCCCTCAGGGGTATGTATTAGATGCCGTAATTCAGAAAAATGACGGGAATACCCATCCTGACATTCCTACATCTTTTAGGGCAACTGATTTTAATACCGGCGATTCTATTATGCTGACGTGGAAAGCGAGTACGTTTGAATATGTTGCTGGGTACAATGTTTATAGAAGTGATGATATTCAGGAAAGATTTGAAAAGATAAATATAAATATGATTGATGATTTATCGTTTTTGGATACTAATTTAATTCCTAACAAGGATTATTATTACATATTGGAAGTTGTATCAGCAAATAGCCAAAGCTACATGCAGGGGAGAACTTCTATGACTGCTATTGTTGGCCCATCCAGGATTGCTTCCGTTGAAGCTGAGAATGATATTACTGTTGAGGCTTTTATCAGAATAGATAGTGCAAAATCAGGAGAAGAAGGAGAAAAAGCAGTAGATGGTAATGCGATGACTTGGTGGGGTAGTCAGAGGGGAAGCGATGCATGGATTGAAGCTTCTTTTGATGAAAACAGGCAAATAACAGATGTCTATTTTAGAAAAAGAACATTATCAACCGGTATTTTATTTGCTAAATTACAATATTTCGATGGTGTTAAATGGCAAGATATTCAGAATGTTGATTATTTACAGAAGATAGAATATACTTTTTCTGGTTTTTCAGTTTATACCGATAAAGTTAGGATTTACGTAATCAAAGTTGAACCTTTAAGTGAAACAGAATTAACCTATTTTAAAGTTTTTGGTATTTAGAGGTAACTATGGCTAGAATAAGCAAAAGATATGTTGTTGAGCAGTATCATTGTAAGGACAGCGGATCACTAAAAGATTTGTTGATAGAACTTCATATAGGGAAGGGGAAATCTCTTGCTGAAATAGCCGATTTTTTAACTGTTGAAGCCGATCCGGAAAATGGTCAGGAAGCTATAAGTGTTAGTAAAAATACGGTTTTAAATTGGTTGGATTATTTTGATATTCCATCGAAAGATCAAACCCCTGCCTCTGTTGTTGATTCTATTAAAAAATCAACAAATATTCCTGACAATACTGATGAAGAAAGTGAATTAACATTTAACCCTCATATTGAGGGGTTCAAGTGTTCGGATCAATGCCCTTTTTATGGTATATGTAAATTTAGAGAGCATGTTGAAGGGGATATTTGTCCTGTTAGCGCTGATAAAAGGAAGAAGTTTATAAGACCTATAAAGAAAATTATATCTGAGAGATATGATGATAATGAATCACTATTGGCTCATTATAGTAATTTGGCTGATTTGACTGGGGCTACATGGGAGTTGTTAGATAGAAAAATGAGTTATATCAAATCAGAAGATGTAACTCAAATACTCAATAGACCTGATCCTATTACTGGAGAATTAAAACAAGTTAAAGTTTCTAACTTATTGAATAATGAGATACAAAAGGATCAAGGTACATTAATTAAACTATTAGAGTTATTAAAACTTACTCCAAAAACAGCAGATGAGAAAGAAGAGAGTGAAGATAATATAGCGAATATGGTAAAACTCATCGATGCAGCTAAAGCAGATAGAGAAAAGAAACAGGCTATTATTAATGAAGAGAAAGATAAAAAGGGTGAAAGGCAAGAAATAAGGACTCATGATGATTTTCAAACTGCAATGGCAGACATGGAAGAAAAGAAACGAGAGAGTAGTAACATATCTGATGAAGAGATAGAATCAGCATTAGATATTACTGAAATGGTTCAAAAAAATCAGCAGTCAGAATAAATAGTTTCGATATTTTTTGTGCGAAAAATAAAGTATTAAAAATGAGATTGTAAATCCGATATTGTTGTAGGAGGATAAAAATGGGAACGTATGTAGGAGGAGAACTTGTATCAGCGGCTGGGTCTAGGCTTATTGCAAATCCATCATGGGATCAAACGCGGGCTGATCCTGCGAGTAATCAGGCAAATGTTAGAAATCAAGAAGCTGTTAGAGAGATGATTAATGAAGGTAGGCCTGGAACTCCCTATACTCAAAAAGAAATAAATGAAAGATATAGTCAGATGAATGATGCACAGAAACAGATGCAAGATTTTTTTACTGATGTTAGACATTGGGCTAATAATCAGACTGAGAGTCAGGTTATTTTTTCTGTTCCAGGTGATGATAAAATGGTGCGTAAAACAGGGGATAACAAAAAAGATTTTAAAGATGTTGAGAAAAAATACAATAAACTTTTGGATAATAGAAATCGTGCTGCAGCAAAGGGAGATAAACCAAGGATAACTTATTGGAATAATCAAGCTCGTAATTTGATGGAACAACATATGGGAAGGAATAGGTTAGCTGGTAATGCATCTATGGTTGCATCTGGTTTTTTTGGTTTAAATACACTCCAAAAAGATTTAAAAGATTTTCAGGGGTTAGCCAATAAAATAACAAAGGCAAGTAGTGGGGATACTGCTTATAATAGAAGTAATTCTCCATTGAATAAGGCTGTTTCTAATCTTTTGAAACATAAGTTTGGATCTGATCAAAAAAATATCCCTAAATTTGTAAAAAAATATTTGAGTCAGGCTAGGAGTTTGCAAAGAACTGGTTTGGGAAAAGGAAAACGGAGACAATCCAATATAAAAACTAGAGAGAAAAAGGGTGCTATTCTTAATAATTTAGCAGGTGGTATTACAAAAAGTTTGAGTACTACAAATGGGAAGCTCGAACGACAGAGACGTTTTATACAAGCTGGTGCAGATAGGCAGGGGATTCCTTGGAGGGGTGTCACGCAAGGGCAGATTAATGCTACGTCTAAAAGGGCAGCGTCAAGAGTAAATAGGGTAACTGGTGCTCAACCTAGAGATTCAGATGCAGTCAGAGCATCTGCTGTAAATAGGGCATTGCGTGATGAGTTGAGAATTAGAAAACAGACTTGGTAATAACCGTTAAATAAGATAAATAATTTGTAGTGGGAGATAGATATGGCTTATGAAGGGCCTATATGGTATGTTGATACAGTTACTGGGTTTGACGGTGAAGATAATGGGGGAGATGTCTCTCCGATAGAGACGGTTGCTTATGCTATTTCAAGGATAGGTATTGTTGGTTTTGGTAGCACCGCGCATACAATTAGAATTAAAGCTAATGGTTTATCGTCATATGGGACAATAGATGCTACGACATTAAGTCCCACTCTGACCAATAAGTTTATATTAACAGTATGGGATGTAGAGAGTAATGGGATACCACTTGTTGATAAGGTGAGCATAGTTAGTAATATGGTTGTTGAGGGTTTCCGTTTTTCCGGTGCTGTTGGATCGATGATTGATGTTGGTATAGGCTTGGCTACGATAGCAAATGTTACCATTAGAACAAATGTTTTTAATATGGTTGGTGATCCATATTGGATATTAATTGGTAGTTCAAATTTATTAGATATAGACAATTTGAATATTATTCAAAATACATTTGTAGATAGAGTCCCACAGAGTAATTATGGGATTAATTTTCAATGGGAATCTGTCCCAAATGGTATCACAAATAGTAATATTAGTAATAATATTTTTTATAGATTTAATTATGGTGTTTTGTCTGATCTTGATATTACCGGTATGGCTAATAGTGATTTAGTTATTACTAATAATTGTTTTTATGATTCTGCTATCGCGGATACTCTAAATACTCCATCTCCAGTTAATTCTGTTATAACAGATCCTTTATTTACTAATTATAGTAGTGGTGATTATAGTTTACAGAATACATCTCCATGCCTGGATGCTGGGACTAATATTGAGACTACGAATGTTGATATAGATGGTTCGTTAAGACCTATTTATCAAACATGGGATATAGGGGCATATGAGATACAATCGACATTTTTATCACAGATAGTAGGTGGGAACTCCTTTGATAAGGGGTCTGGTGTTACAAAAACATCAGTAGTTAGTGCAACTCATATTTTGGCTTTGCCTATTGTTTTTTCTGATAGCAATTTTAATAATGAATCTTTTTGGGCAAGGGTGATTACAGTTTATAAGCATAGTGATGGGCAAAGAAAAGTTGTTTCTCATTTACTTATATCAGGCACATGGCAAGGACAGGTTGTTTTTTCAGGTAATGCGAATGTTGGGGATTGGGAAAAAAGGGAAATTATTTTAATAGATAATGATGGTGATGGGTTGGCAATAGATAGGGATAAGGTAACCGATGTAGAAGATATAGTAATCAGTTAATTTGGGGGTAGGTTTGGCAAGTAGCATAAAAGTTGGTAACAGTGGAAGCCTTACGGATACCCAGATAGATTTGATTGATACGTTAAGGGATAGCCCTGCTGTAGCTGCGAAAGTATTATTGGGTGTTGATCTCTATTGGTATCAGATTGAAGCTATAGAAGATTTCTTTTGTAATAAAAAGAGATTTGCCCTTTTGAAATGGAGCCGTCAAATGGGGAAAACATATTTGGAGGCTGTAGCTGTTGCTTTACAATGTATACTATACCCTGAGGAAGTCGGGATATTTTTAGCTCCGTCGCAGAGACAGAGTTTAAATCCGATGCACATTTTGACTAGGTACTATAATAATAGTGAGATTTTTCAGGGATTAGTAGAGAGAAAAACAAAAGGGATAATGCGATTTAAGAACGGTTCGGAAATTTTGTCACTTCCTATGGGGGATGGCTGTGTAAGTGATTGTTTTATAATGAGATATGATGGATTCAAAAAGATAGATGATATTCTTTGTGATGATGCGATAGAAAAAGATAAGGTATTTATAAAAGGCAAGATAAGTGGTAAGGATGGGTTTAATGATGCTGAATATTATTTCTATAATGGATTTGTTGATATAAAAGATGTTAAAACAAATTATGGTTATGAGTTAAAAGGCTCATTGATACATCCGGTATTAGCTGTTAGAGATAATAAAACTGATTGGATACGGTATAGTGAGTTGCAAGTTGGTGATAAGGTTATAATAGATAGGAAAGAAGAATGGTTTCCTGAATGTAATGATTTACAATATGATGATGCATATTCAATAGGGGCATTAATAGGGGATGCATCTTATTGTACTGAGAGTGAGCAAGGAGTTTTATATAGAATTGGATTTTCTAATAATCCAATAGATGATGATATAGTTAAATATATTAATGGAGCAGATTTTATTAGAAAATATGAATTAGAATTTAAGAGATTAGATAGTTCTAAATATCATTTATATGCGTATGGTAAAGATGGTGTTAATAATTATTTAAAAGAGTTTGGGATAGATAGTATAGATTTTGTTGGTAATAAAACTAAGAATAAACAAATTCCACCTAAAGTATTGGGTTGTTCGAAAAATGTAATGGTAGGTTTTATCCAAGGCTTATTTGATACGGATGGGTCAGTTTGTAAGAGTGAGCATAAGGATAGTGGATTATGGTTAGAATTTACGAATACTTCTTATGAACTTGTTAGAGTTTTACAGATTATTTTATTAAAATTCGGTATTATTTCTAATGTAAGAGATAGAAAAAGAGGGGATAAATGGAATATTGTTTATGATTTATTTATAACAGGAACTAATGTTAAAAAATTTAGTGAGAGAATAGGATTTAGATTAAAAAGAAAGCAAGAAAGGTTGGAGAAGTTATTAAGTGAGAAGAAAAGGGATTATGATGTAAAAGATTTGATTCCGCATGCTCCTTATTTAGTGTTAGAGTTAATTAGTAAAATAAAGATTGTTAGGAATACAAATTATATAGGTGGTGCTGTAAAGTTATGTTTATCAAAAGCTAGAGAAAATTTTAAAAATGGGATTGGTTTAACTTATCAATATGTTAAAAATATTTTGGATTTTTTTAAAGAATATTCTGATTTAAATGAATATAAGAATTTAAAAGATGTTTATGATAAACATTATTTTTATGATGAAATAGTTGAGATAAAAGATGATAAAGCTGATACTTACGATGCGTATATTCCAGGGGATCATACTTTTGGGAGTAATGGTTTTATTTCACATAATAGCAAGATATTAGGTTCTCATGGGACTATTATAGGAATAGATGAGTATGCAAGGTTTACTCAGGATTATATTACGACTGTAATTTTACCGATGTTGAACCAACCAGGGGCGAATGGAATGCCGAATAAATTGATTACACTTTCTACCCCATTGAGTAAGCAGAATCATTTTTATCAGTGGTATCTAACACATAGGAAGTATTTAAATAAGGATGACAGTTTGTATCATCTTTCTGAGTATGATTATAGAGATAGTGATACAATAGATTTAGATATTATACAACTTCAATATGAGAATAGTACATGGGAACAATTTGCAAGGGAAAATTTAGGGATATTTACTGATAATATTGATGGTTATTTTCCGAATGAATTGATTTATTCTTGTGATGAAGAAGAAGATGGAAGCATAAAGGTTCAGGTTGTACCGCAGAATAGCGATTTACGTTATGTGCTTGGGGTTGACCCTAGTAATATGGTAATGAAGGATAAATTTTCTATTTATTTGTATCAAATAATAGATGTGCCAGAAAAAGGGATTGGTTTACAGTTTGCAAATGGATGGTCATTTGATAATAGGAGTATACCGGAGGTAGAGAATTTATTGAGAAGAGTAATGAGAGTATTTCCAGTTATTAGGTGTAATATAGATGCTGGTGGTGGTGGAAGGCAGATAGCAGAACATTTAATGGAACCACTTGAATATTTTGATGAAATTCTTAATGAGACTATAAAATGGTCTGGCTGTAAAAATGCAGATATTTCAGATAAAACACCTCAATTTGGAGGTAGTGAAACAGCAATAAAAATAATTCCATATAGTAGCGAGAAGAAGAATCGTATGTTCTTCAATTTAAAGAATATTATGACGAGAGGATTATTCAAGTTACCAAAAACTAATTATTACGATAAATCGTATATTGAAGCGAATTTATTAAAGGATGAGCTTGAGAACATAACGACTAGAACTTTGCCAAATAATCTATTGGCTTTTGATCATCCCGAAAATGTTGGAGATGATAGGGCTAATGCTTCAGCGTTAGCTATTGATGCGATGTGGGATGTTTTTTATGGTCAGACAGAATCAAGTGCTACGATGGTCAGGGGAGTAGGAAATAGAAGACCTTCTACGATATTTGGAGATTTTGGGAAACCAAGAGATTTCAGTTATAAGCAAAGGGAACTTTCTTTATAATGTCGCATTTTTAGTGATGCGTGGATTTAAAAAGTGATGCGTGGATTGAAATGATAGGGAAATGATAGGTTATGGGTATAGGAAGAGGGACAGAAGGGGCTGGAGCACCAACAGCGAAAAGCATAAGAGAGAAGATATCTGATGCAGCCAGTTCATTGATCAAGTTTGGTAATGATGTTATAGGTAATATCAAAGCCATTTTCTCTGAAATGAAAGCGAAAGATGATAAGGTTGTTGTTGATCCTCCAGGATTGAGACAAAAAGAAGTCGATAATAAGACTGTTCAGGGATTAGTTAAAGATCAGGTTAAACTTTCTGATATAGCAAAGATAGGTGGATTGACATTGTTATCATTAATGATTAATAATCCTTTACCCTTAATGTTTGCGCAGAAGCACGCTAAGAATTTAGCTGCAAGGATTAAAGCAAAAGAAAAAGAATTAGCGAAGATAAAAAGGCAGGCAGCAAAAGGTAAGACCAAAGTAGCGAAACGAAAATTAGCAAAGAATGCACAGGATCAAAGGGCTTTAGATGCTTTAAGTAAAAAACAGGCTGCATATGCAGATAGGTTAAATGTAGTGCAAAAGGGAGTTGCTGTTAGACCTGCCACAAGGGACTTAAACCCTAGTCAGAAGGCAAGAGTTACAGCTGCAGGAAAAGAACTCAGGAAACTTGGTTTTAGCGCAAGCGAAATAAAGTCTGCTATTAATACGGCAGTTAAACATACATCTGCTAACGATTTTGAAAATTTGGTTAATTCGGCAATAAGAGAGGCTTCAAATTTACGTAGGAACGCATAGGAGTGATATATGAGTAAAATAGGAGATAAGGTAAAAAAAGCAAATTCTGTCAGCAAAAGTGAATTTAATGCTGATGAATCTACAGGGGAAGATAATGTTTTTAAGACAAGTGTTGATGAGATAGCAAGGACTTTTGCTCGATATAAATATTTGATGCTTGATGTTGATGCTGTTAATTATTTCCTTGGTGTTGGGCCTAATGATCAGATAGAATTGGGTGAAGTTTATCCTTTGTATATGAATGCAATTGTTTCTAAATCAGTTCTTCATTATTTAAAGAAGAATGGATTTGAGGTATTGCATGAGAGGAATTTTAGATGGGGTGAAAGAGAAGTCCCTATGGAATATGGAGAGATGATTACATCCAGGGGTGTCACTGAAAATTTGATCGTTAAAGGGATGCAGTTTGCTGTCAAACCGGCAGGTGATATTAAGTTGGTTATTAATACTGATTTTACAAGAATGGTCGGTACTGTAACGTTGTCTTTTGAGAAGCAGTATATGGATATGTTTAAAAATGCATTAAATGAGATTAAGTATTATATCAATGAACTTGATTACATGCGTGGAGAGAAAATTTCTGCGTCCGGTGAACTTTTAAATGTAAGCGAGTATTCATGGGATGATGTTGTTCTTGAGGATGGTATACAGGCAAGTCTTGAATCCAATATATTAAACTTTTTTGATAAAGCTGAACTTTACGAGATTAACGATATTGCTTTTAAGAAGGGCGTGATGATGGAAGGGGCTCCTGGGACTGGTAAAACATTAACTGGAAAGATTCTTGCAAATAAGATAAATGGTGCAACTTTTATGCTATCAACAGCAAAGGACATTTGCAGTTCTGAGGATATTGCTAATTTATTTAAGATGGCAAGAAGGCTTGCTCCGACAGTGATATTTATGGAAGATATAGATTTTTTTGGTCAAAGTAGAACGGCTGGAAAGGTTATGCGTGTTACAGGGGAACTTCTTACTCAAATGGACGGGATGGAAGATAATGTCGGTATTTTGGTAGTTGCAACCACAAATCATCCTGAAATGATAGATGATGCTATAATGAGAAGACCTGGAAGATTTGATGTCCGTATTGCTGTCGGTGCATTAAGTGCTCCGAATAGGTTGAAATTACTTACCAGATTTCTTGACGGTAGGCAGAAAACAGAAGATGTCAATTTTGAAGAGATAGCAGGTATGTGCGATCAGTTTAATGGAAGTCACATCAGGGCTCTTGCTAATGATGTTTGTATTACTGCCATTAACGAAGGTTCTCTTGATGAGGAAGGGAAAATAATATTATTGAAAGAACATTTTGTTAATGCAATAGAGAGAATTAGGAAGCATATGGGTATGGATGATGTTGTTGATGGAGGATATTCAGATGATGATATTCCGATTAATGAAACTGTTGAAACTACTGAATATGTAAAGTATGTTGAGAATGGCAATTATATAAATCATGAAGAATACGTGGAAGGCTTTGATGGCTTTTTGTTTAAAAAATCTGATGTTGAAGAAATTTATAGAAAGAGGATGTAAGTGCCATACAAACTCAAAAGTAAAGTTTTAAGTGCTATATCAAGTGTCTTAACGCCTATCAAGAAGATAAAAAATACTGGTAAGGCATTTGTTGGCGGGACTAAATATCAATTCAAATTGATAGGGTCTATTATTAATGCACAGGCCCCGAAATATGATTTTAGAAAAATAAGGCAGATTTATAGAAGATTTGGTTTTATAAGGCAGGCTTTGTCTGTTTATAAACATCGGGCTACTTCTGAGTTACCTGATATAGTGTGTGACAATGTGAGAGCACGTACTATCTTAATGGAACGACTCGATGTTATGAACATTTTCGATGAGTTACCAAATATGTTTCAGGATTTAACATCGTTTGGTAATGTGTTTTATGAGATAGTATATGATGAAGAAGAAATAGACCAGGATGCCAATAAAAAACTTTCTGCAATTGGTGGGAGTTTTGATATTACCGGTAGTTTTGATGTCACTATATCTAAAGAAAAAGATATTAAGAATGTAGCGAGGAGATTAAAGAGGGTTATTGGAATAAAAAGGCTTGAGCCTGATTATATGAGAATTGTCAAGGATAAATATGGGAGGATATTGTATTATATCAGTGTAAGGGACTCTAGCAACTATATAGTGATGGAGCCTTGGAGAATGATACATGTTAAATTGGATGCTCTTCCTGGTGATAGTTTTGGTATCGGGCTTATAGAGGGAGCTATAGATGATATTGCTGCGTTGAGAATGGTAGAAGATTTACAGTTACAACTTATCAAACATGACATTTATCCTTTTAGAATGTTTGCTTGTCCTAGTAATGATGTTATTCTTGAAGTTGAGTCTAAATTAGCTGAACAGGAAAGATTTGGAGATTTAGTAGTACCTTCTGAAGTAAAAATGAGTCAGAGTACTGTTGGTAATGCATCTCAGGATTTAAGGGCTTTGATGAAGCATTATCAGGAGAACATTTTTATGGATGTTGGTGTTCCGATGAATATGCTTATTGAAGGGAGCAAAACAAATAAAGCGTGTTATTCAAGCGATACGGAAACATTAACGCAAAATGGATGGAAATATTATTGGGATGTTGATAAGAATGATTTAATCGGAACATATAATTCTATTAACGGTAAATTGGAGTTTGAGAAACCTATCGGAGATATTTATTTATATGATTACAATGGGGAGATGATTCATTTTAATAATCGAACAATAGACATTTTAGTAACGCCAGACCATAGAATGTATTGTAAGGAATTTAGACGGGAAAAATTTGGTATTGTTAAGGCAGAGGAAATAAATTGGGGAAGGACGGCATTTGAACATGCTGTTGATTGGGATGGTAAGGAATGTGGATATTTTACTTTGAAACAAGTTAAATATGAGAATTCTTTTAAGAAGAAGAATGTTGGAGATAGAAATATCCCAATGGATAAATGGCTGAAATTATTGGGCTATATTTTGTCTGAGGGATGTGTTATTTGTTGCCCTAGTGTTAAAAATCAATATGGGTTACATATTTCGCAAAGGAAAGATTATGTAAGAGATAAAATTAAAGATTTTATGGATTCTATTACCGAGTTTAAAGTTATAGAGAAACCTCATGGTCAAGATAAAGATGCTCTAATATGGTATATATATGATAAATCATTGCATACCTACTTGATGGAGAATACTGGTAATAATTCACATGATAAGAGAATTCCGTTAGAGTTCCGTAGTTTACCGAAGCGACAGCTACAGATACTATTTGATGCATTGATGGATGGAGATGGTAGTTATGATAAGAGGATTAATAGAAAATCAATGTGTTATTATACTGCATCTCGTGAATTAGCTGGTAATGTTCAGGAGATTGCAATTAAACTGGGATATAATTCGATGATTATAAATGGCACCAGATGTTTTAGGGTGTTAATATCTCATAGGAATATTGTTACAATTGGAAAAGATAAAATATTTAGAGAACATTATAAAGGTAAGGTGTATTGTTTTAATGTTCCCAATCATTTATTTCTTACAAGGCGCAATGGAAAAGTTGCAATTCAAGGTAATACCGCTATTGTCCAAAGTGATGCTTTCAATCATAATGTTTATTCTTTTATTAATCAGTTATATATTCCGCTCGAAAGGTTTAGTAAATTAGTATTGCTTTTCGAGGGTATAGCTAGTGATGTTACATGGAATTATAAGGATATAGATAGAGGTGCAGAACAGTCAGTTCGTAAAGAAATAACGGAGTGGTTTAAGGAAGGGATGATTGACAGGGAAGATGCTATTAATTTGTTGGATACTTATGGTGCTTTCAGATATATGAATGTCAGACAGAAGAATAGATTAATGAGGAAATCTAAACCTGCTCTAAATCCTCCTGAGGGAGAAGGTGAAGAAGGTAAGACGGTTGAATTACCTCCGAGAGAAGATGAAGAAGGTAGTGTTCCTGAATTGGGAGATAGGATTGCTGATATAACGAAGGTTGAGAAGCCATCTAAAATTACTGATAGGATAAAAGAGAGGGTGATAAGACCGGATGGTACTAGCGTTGAAAAAACTACTGAAAGGATTCAGCAGTCAATTGAGTTTGCAGATGAGTTAAGAAATCAGATAATGGGGTGTAATTTTAATTTCCATAAAATTAGCCGTATTGTTGTTGGGTCAATATCAAGTATGCCTGATCCATCTTCACTGAATGGTCAATTAGAAAGTTTTTGTAATGATATTGATGCGTGCTTAGATTTATATAATCAAGATAGTGATTTTGACCAATACGAATATCTTGTTTCAAAGAGTTGCGCTACTTTCAGTAGAAATGTTATAGGAAAATTTGAATAATGGTAACAGATATTACGAAGTTTTTTAATAAAGAGAGTGGCAGTACTTTTCAGAAAAAACCTGCCAAAGAGCAAAAAATTCATTTCGATAGTTTTAATTATACAGATGAATTTAAAAAACATTCCGATAGGCGTAAATCTTTTTATACTAAATATTATTCAAATTTAAAAAAAGAATTACGTACAGTCCTGAATCTCTCTGAGAGAGAATACAATAAAGGGAATAGAAAGAAAGTGATGAGTGGGGATAATAAGGAGGGGATTGCCCTTGCTATTCTTGCTATGCGTAATCAGTTATTTGAACAAGCACAATATTCAAATATGGAGAAGGCGTATAAATCTGGATATGATATTCCAGAAAATAAGATTGGTGTTAAATTAACAAATGAAGACAGGACTGATATTGCGGCAATAAGTAAGGTAAAGGATGAGTTTCGGTCTGACGTTGATAGATTTGTTACTGATATGGCTGATCGTATTGACAAGATTGTAGATCAGCACGAAGAGAAAGAAGAAAATGGAATAAATTGGACATGGATAGCTCTTGGTGTAGCATTATTTGCAGCAGTAGATGCTATGGAATATAGGATGGGATATATTGCTGTAGAACCGTTTAGATTATCATTTAGGGCTGGGGCTATACATGGAATTGTTAAGGCGACAAAGAAAAATGGGTTAAAAGTACAGAAGTGGCTTTGGGAGACCACTAGTGTTAAACCTTGTGAAAGATGTCAGTCAATTGATGGTACAGAAGTCACATTAGAGCAAGCAGAAAGATTCTTACATCCAAACTGCAAATGCACCCTCACGATAGTAGTAAAATAAAATGGGAACAGGTTCGGCAGATAGAGTCGGTCAGTTACTTGGCAGGAATTCAGTCTATTTGAATCAAAAAGATTGGGAGGCGGTTGCTTTATCTGGTAGGGGTATTTATTCTCCTATGGGAGAAAGTGCTGTAGATTTTAGGGCTATGGGGTTGCAGGGGCCATTGTTAAGAGTCAAGGATGATGGGACGGCATCTTTTACCGGTCAGCTTGGTGGTCAAGAAGTTAGCATGATGAATATGTTTGATAATGACCATAAGTTTTTTGAGAGAATGACAGGGAAAGATTTTAGAGATATACCTTCTGCTAGAATTGGTAAAACTAGGAGTGAGATTTATGATAATATAAAAAGGACTCCTATTGATAATAAAAAAGTTATAAATGATAGAGCATTGGGGTATGCGTTGGTAGCAACTGGAGCATTAAAGCCCTGGGCTAAACAGATGGATGAGAATGTTGTTGGGCGACTTGAAAAAGGGGGGATAAAAAATGGGGATGCTTTAACAAGAGATGCCCAATTTGTATTTAAGGAGAATTCTTTATTAAGAGCCGCAGTTTCTCAAAGGTGGAGAGATAATGTGAAAAGTGGTAAGATGACTATGTATCAGGTTGACCAATTACAGAAGAAGTATTTTTTGCCGGAGTAAATTGTGAAATTATTATTTAGTTGGAAAGCATTGTTGACAGATTTTGGATCATGCTTAAGGATTAAGCATTTAAAAGAATTAACTGCTGAAAACGCTTATGATTATCTTGCTTTTTGCCAATGGGATGAAGTTATTGATAATATGACTGCAGAATGCGCAAGGGAAAAAAAGAGTAAGAAATTAGAGTTTCAACGGCTTAATCAAAGGTTTTTATTCCAGATTGAGTACATTGAGAATGATGATAATTTTAATTTTAAAAGTGATATATACGAACTTGCTTAACTCTTTCCTATTTTTCTTTCAATAAAAAAACATCTTTTTTTAAAATTCATCAAAAAAAACCGATATTTTTTTGATGATTAATAAATTAATTAAGTGTTATTTGATAAATGTTGGTTCTTTTGTTATAAAATTTCAAAAAAATTGTAAGTATGAATAGGTGAGTTTTTATGGCAAGTGAAAAGAAAGATTTAACTGAATTGAATTACGATGAGTTTCTTGATAAGGTCACTGCTGATAAGGATTTAGTTGAAATAGCAGATAAGATATGTGAAGATTCTATTAAGTCGGATGGATCAGATAATAATGAGGCCGTTACTGTTGTAGTTAAAGATGGTAGTGTTTCTGATTCTGATGCAAAATTAGCCTATTCTAATAGGAATCAAACGATTTATGCACACGCCTTGATGCATATGTGGTGGCATCTTCCAGAGAAAACTAAATGGACGAGATTACAGATTAGCAGAGAACATACGAGAATTGTCGCGAAATTGGTTAGCAATGGATGGGGGCACATGATTAAGGATACATTAGATGATGCTTTGCCACAGAGTTTATTTAAAGACTATGCCCCATCTACGGGAGAGGAAACTGTGAAACCTACTAAAATCATAATTATTACAAACCAAAAGCGTGAATTAGTAAAAGAGATAGAATCAGAAACAATGGGAAAGAATGCCCCTATTGTTGATTCAGGTAGTTTACAGAATGATCTTGTAGTTGATGTTGGGTCAATGAGAGTAATTCTTAATCAGTCTGAATTCGAACCTTCCGTTACAATTGAAGATCGCAAAAGTGGCAATAATGATGATCAGGAGTATAAGAAACACCTTGATAATGATCAGATGGAAGATTTGGAAGAAGCTGATGGTGGGTTATATTTACGTGTTAATGCTATGCATGAAGGGACTTGGAATTTTACAGAGATTACCAAAGGTGAACTTGAAAAAGCTGCGCACACATTTGTAGGGCGTATGGTAATTGAAGGGCATAAGTGGGACGACCCTGAGAGATCTCTTGGTGAAGTACTTAAAGCCAGTATTAAGTTTGATCCTGAACATCAGAAATTTTACCTTGAGTTTATCGTTAAAATAACGAGAGCAAGAGGGATAAAAGAGGTAAAAGAAGGTAGATACAAGTTTGTATCTATCGGGGCTACAATGAAAGCCCGTTGTAACATATGTGGTTTGACTATAAATGAGGGATGTTATCATATTCGCGGAATTGAATATGATACCGAAGAGCATGGTAGAGTTATCTGTATTAAGACTGCTACCGAAATAGTATTTGAAGAGTTATCATTTATTAATGTTCCAGCAGCAAGATGGGCAAGAGTTTTGGAACAGATAGACCCAAGTCAGGCAAGAGAATTGTTGGCAGCGTCAAAAAGTTGTTTGACTGTTGGCATTGAAATAGAATCTGAAAATCAACGAGTATTACCTACTCTTGACGAAATGTTAAGCTTACAGGAGGAAAGCATAATTAAACTTAATAAAAGAAGTGAGGAGGTTACTGGTATGGCGGACAATAAGGAAAAGAAAAATCAGGACGGTAAGGAGACTTTTGTTACTCCCCCAGGTTCTGATGTGACTGGCGCTCAACCTGCTAGCACTCCCCAGAATACTACCAATAAACCGGCTGTAACTACCCCACCTCCAAAGAAATCTAAATCCAAGGGTAATGTATCAGATGTTCCTGCTCCGAAGAATCCAGTGAGTGGTGGACAGGTTGATACTGGCATGAATGTTGGTGGAGGCACGAGTTCTACGCCTGCACCGAAACCAAGCCCCTCAAAGGGTAACGTTTCAAAAGTTCCTGCCACAAAACACCCGAAGGATGGAGGAACAGTCGATACTGGGGATGAATCGAACAAATCACCGGTCAAGGGGCCATCAGATAATCCTGTTATAAATTCTGATGAAGTTACTGCCGATGATTCACAGATCACTTTAACAAATGATCAGATAGATGCGATGGATATCGGGGCGATTTATGAGTATGCCAAGAATAACGAAATGACCGATATGATTGAAGCTCTTGTTGCTGCAAATGTTGAAGGTGAATGTGAGAATTCTGTTATCAATGTAAGTTCTGCTGATGAGGCTATTTTAGCTCACGCATTATTACATAGGTGGGAGGAAGACCTGACGTTAACGAACTGGAATGAAGAGCAGGTCAAAGCAGAGCATGATAGGATAGTAAGTGTTCTGGATGGTATGGGTATTGGTCATGAAGATGCTGAGGCTGAGACTTCTGAAGAATCCAATTCAGAAGAAGTTACTGACGAAGCAGCTAATACCGAAGCAGTAAACGATGATGCTGCAAGTACCGACGAAGGTGCTGACGAAGGTGCTGACGAAGGTGCTGACGAAGGTGCTGACGAAGGAGATGCAACAGAAAATGCTGATGAAGCTGATGGAGCAACTGACGATGCAGGCGCTGAGGATGCAGGTACTGAAGAAAATGCTGATGCCGATAGTACAGAGACAGCAGAAGAAGATGCAGGTAATTCCGAGGAAAATAATACCGAAGATGCTGCTGACGCAAATGCTGATTCTGTTACTGCTAATCCTGACATGGAACTTCTGACCATTCAACTTGAAAACAGTCAGACTGAAAATACCGTGTTGCAGGATAAGTGTGATGCGACAATGGTTGAGCTGGCAGAGGCCAAAGGAAATCTTTCGAAAGAACTTTATGATGTGAAACTTGCATTAGCAAAGTCTATAAGAGAGAATAAGAAATTGGCCACGGAAGTTGAAACTATGAATAGGTCGCTTGCTACAAAGACATCCGAACTTGAGGCTCTCAATTCTGAACTTGAGAAGTATGTTGAGAAAGACCTTAAGGAAGTTGTTGATGGTATCGTTCAGATTAAAACAGATCTGAATAAGTACGAGAACGATGATGCTGTAAATGCTGATCGTGAAAAGTACAGTAGCATGTCCCTTGATGTTCTGCAGACCCTTTTTGGTGAATTGAAAGCAATCAAAGATAATTCTCTGAAAAATAAGGTTGCTATTGAACATGGTATCGGTGATGGAACTAATGAATCCGATAATGCTGAAACCGTATCTGGTGATAGTGAAATTGAAAAGTACGGACAGAAGAAAGATGATGAAAACAATGGCAAAGAGCAGAGGACTTTCGAAGTAGCTGAGAATTCAGTTCTTGCACTTGTTAAGGATTCTTTATTTCAAAATAATGATAGTTAAAATAAATGTGTGTCAGGAATAGATAATAATTGACTAAAATGATGAATTAAGGAGGTTTTATAATGACTGCACGTCCAAATTTAAGCTCAATCCCTGCTGCGGGAATAACTATCGATGGAATAGTTGACGTATTAGGCGGGAAGAGTATTGTTGTAGGTCGCCTTGTTGGAGACACTAACGATGATGCTCTCAAAGGTCAGGTATTGGTTCTCGATGGCGCTGGCAAAGTTGCTACTGCTGATACCGATGCTACCCTCGCTAATTTCGCTGGTGTTGCTGTTTCTTCTGCTGTTAAGGGAGATATCATTTCCGTTCTAAGGCATGGTATTGCAAGAATGGTTGTTGATGAAAACAGTACTGCTCTTGCAGTTGGCGATGAAGTTGCCGTTTACGGCGCTGGTAAAGTATGTAAAGTCGGCGATAATTCCACTTCAAATGCAATCGGTTATGTTGCGTCTATTAGTGAGGGTTATGTGCCATCAATTACTGATGCCTATGTTGATGTTGAAGTTAATAAATTAGGCGCTGCTGTTTAATCGGTACTGACTTAAGGTGCTAATAACTAATAACTGATATATAATAGTCGCAAGGAGGAATGGAATGAAAGACATAGATGTTTTGAAGAAAGATGCCGAAGGACAGTACAGCACTCTGACTGCAATGTTGGAAGAGGCGGAAAGGGAAGAGAAGGAGCTTCAGGAAGCGATTAAGCCAGTACTGTTGATGCTATCGAATGATGGCCGCCTTGTCCCACGTAGGGGCAAAAGGATGGAAATTCAGCAGGTGCTCAGTTCAGACGATGCACCGGAATTACTCCCTGTTGCTTTTGATCAGCGTATCAGAACAGCAGCTGAAAATTTACAGAATCTCAGACAGTATACCAGAGTTATGCCGGTAGATGCTGTTACAACCTATTTCCCGAAGGTAACGGCCATGAGAAGAAGTTATATCTCTTCTCCGGAAGTTGACCCGAATCACTACGGGATAAAGTTGTCAACAGAAAGTCTTACCATTCAGGATTATGAAATGGCAACCGGTATTAACAAGAATCTTATCAAAGATTCAAACTGGAATATGCTGGCACTGATTCTGGACGCTGTTGGATATGCCATGAAAATTGGCGAGAATATTGATATTATGAACTCTTATGTAAACGGTGCATTTTTCAGCGATACCGCTACCGGCGCAGCTTTTGATCTTGATGATATTAGCGACATGATCGCTGCTATCGAAGAGACTCAGCAGTTCATGCCCTCAACCATCTTTGTTGGAACTGAAATTGGCTCCAAGATCAGAAAGATGAGTGAGTTCCAGAATGTTGCCTTCTTCGGTGCAAGGGACATTTGGGTATCCGGTAAGTTGACAAATCTGTTCGGTTTACAGCTTGTTTCAACACCTTTCCTTGATCGTGATGCTCTTGGTGCTAAGAGAAGTACCCGTGTTGTTGTAATGTATGATGGTAATTTCCCTTCAATCTACGCTGAGCTTGAGCCTGTTACAGTACAGAGTGAAGACAGCCTGTTGAAGAACCTTACCAACACCATTGCACGTGAAAGACGCGCTGTTAAGGTTGTCGATGATAAGGCTTGCGGTATCATAACTGACATTAATCCTGCAAATCTGTAATATCTTTTTTCGGATGGGTGTCGTGTATTGAAATGAATGTACCGTAGCTAATACGAGGTTAAGGTAAGAAATTAAGATGCCCTGCATTATATGTGTGGGGCATTTTTTAATCCTTCTTTGGAGAGAGCGATGGCTTCTTATATTACAACAGTTGATAAAGTTAAAACTATAATTCCTCATCAAGCTGTCGTTGAATATCTTGTTAAGGATTGGATATTTGAAGAGAAGATAGCCAATGTTACTATTTTTATGGAAGCTTTTTTAGATACGCAATATAATACTGGCTATGCAGCAGTAGCATCATTACTGGGAATTGATTTGAAGACTAAACATGTTGGGATACAGAATATTTCAGATGTGTTTTTTATAGCTGGAACTGGTTATGAATATGGTAGTAGTGGACCAATTGAAATGACTGTTGATATTGATTACTCTTTTAATTTAACAGATACAATATTAGATGAAATTTATAAGTTGTCTTCTTATATGTTGGGTTTTTCGAGGGAGTTTGCAGAGCAGACGGTATATGGTGGCAATTTTGAACTAATAAGTGATTTTGGATATTTGCAGTACAAGGTTGTTGGTGGAAATGATACCGGTGGTATTTATAATATGTCTGTCGAATTACAGGCAGATAAACCTTTTTTCATGGATAATGTTGCTCAACTATTATTGATAGATAGTGCTATGTCTGGAGAAGGTGAGTTGTCACCTATAATACAGTTGTTGGCTGCTTATATTGTGGCGAAAGATATTATTACCGAATATATTCTACCTGTTTTTAAGGAAGACAAGGCAACTAATCTTGCTGGTGTTCGTCTTGATGTTGAAAATTTATTGCCAGGATTTGAAGAGTTCTTAGAAGGGTTAGATGATAAGATAGCCGATATATGGGCATTGTTGAAATATAAAGGTAAAGTAGTTGTTAATCCTGACGGCCCTGACGGACCAGATCCTGACGGCCCTTGGGCTAATATTGCAAGAACTGTTGTTAGGGGTGAGAGAGTAAGGGATCTAAAAACACCATATGCTGATGCTGATTATTATTTAAGAACTGGTGTAGGATATGAAGATAGGGATTTAAACTTATAAAAGGTAGAATATGGCTTCTCCTCCTGCAGATTTGACATTTAAGTATCAGAGGATATGGCTAAATGCTGTCATGAAGCCTGGGCAGTACATTCCTGTCTGTTTTAAGAAGGACACGGCCTATAAGTGTGCTTGTGTTGATCAGACGTATGGTCGCCCTGATCCGAGCCATAAGCCATGTGGTGGAACTGGCTATACTAATCAGTCAGAGATAGCGAACAGAAAATGGGTATTAGCATTGACAGCACCACTTGATCAGGAAGCAATTCATAAATATGAGTTGGGGAGATTTTTGTCATCTTCAAGAATATTATTGATTAGTTATCCTATTCCTCCTGAATATACAAGATTATATGGCACTCAACCGACAATGACAGTTGAAGATGCTGATGGGATAGAACTTGAAGCGAGCCTTGGATGGATAGTTCAGCCGGAGGATAAGCAAGCAATGATAGTGTTTAAGGAGAAACTTTGGAATGGGATTATGTGGGAGGTTAAGGAACTTGAATTTTATATCAGGCATGTTGAATCTTATAAAGTATCAGAATTTCCTATTGGTCAAAAATTAATATTACAGCAGGCTACGGGAATTCCTGGAAATAAGAGATTTATTCCGGAGGAATAAGAGTGGGACTTTTTGATTTAAGTAAATTGTTTTCGATGAATTTGACCGGTATAAATTCAACAATGGTTAATTTTGCTGGTATGAATAAAAGGGTTATCAATGGAATAAGGCCTGAGGTAAATGATATTGGTAGAGAATTTTTGGGGGATGTTAGTGGAGTAACACCGGTGGTTACCGGTCAATTAAAACGCAGTGCTTATTATTCTCAGGGTGATACAGAACCGGCAATGGTTGATGGTTCTGTCGGTTATACAGCACCATACGCTACTAGTGTTGAGTTTAGGCATAATATGTTAAGTGATACATTAAATGAGTGGAATGCAAACATAAGGAAAAGAATAATAGATGCTGGATTTCAGGCGCTAGAACAATGATTATAGTATAGAGAGATAATTTATGCCAATGCGAGAAACAGAAGTCGGTTGTTTTATTCGGTTTTATAATAAGATGATCAGGGAATTGAATCTCTTGAATCCTGATGGAACTGGATTTAATGTTGTATTATCTCCGGCGTATCCATATGTTACGAAAGCAGGAGAGCCGACCTATTCTGGCTATCAGATGCCAGGGAATGATATCGTGAAAGTTACCCCTCCAGAAATTACCATTCATACATCCAGAAGATTACTCCCAAATAATAGGTATCAGAATAATTTTATAAGAGATATTTATGGGGAAGAAGGGGATGATCATGAAGGGGCGTTAGTAGGTAAGGTTTATAGTCAAGAAGTAGATATTACTTTACAGGCTACTATTTGGGCAGAAGATCCTCGACAAAGAGAGTTTTTGAAAATGCAGATAGAAAAGCCATTTATTAATAGAAGAAAAATGTATAAAACTCTGTTTGAAATAGGTATGAATAATGGATGGGATAATGGATTTGTTGTTCAGAATATGTATATGAATCATAGGGGTGATATAGATGTGGTTGGTGATGGGATAATGAATGATACTGTCCAGGGTGATGTTAGCGATGGTGCTTTTGTCCCAAAAATTTATACTGGTGCTTATGAGATAAATTTTACCACTGAGATAAGAGATATAGAGAATTTTTATGGGAATACTATCTTTGATGTGGACCAACTTGAAGACACTGGTTTGAATCCATCTGACTATGATATTGCTACTTCCGAAGGTATGACTCAGTTAATTATAGATTTAATGAATTATTATGGGATTACTATTAATCCAAATGATGAATTAGGGCAACCCAAGAGTTTGAGTGATATTACTACTGAATCAGCGGTTGCGTATGGTAATGCGCAGGGGATACATGTTGATTCATTGAATTTTACTGAGTCACTTCAAAAGATTTCCATCGGGCCCATTGGTGTTTCTCGTATGGATCTTTATAATGCTGATGGTAGTCAGGTAGGTGAATTAGAGGAGCCACTGTAATATTAATATAATAATATAAAAAAATTCGATATTTTATGGGAAAAAAATAAAGTATTTAAATTGAAATTATACATCTTGTTTTATCTAAACTTTTAGTTTGGAGTAATGCTATGAGTGAAGATTTAGGTAATCCCTCTAATGCGCCAGTAGAAGGGGCTCAAAAAAAAGAGCCCAAAAGAACTATCGAGTTTTGGCGTAAGCAGTTTACTGGGCTCGATAAGAAAATATTTGGTATGATTGTTTTTGAGCAGTGTTTAGAGGAGAGGGATAGGTTAACAAAATCCCAATTAGATTTCTATATGGACAAGAGAAAACGCAAAAAGATTAGCTAATATTTAGGAGGTTTAAGATGGCACAAGATTCTAGAGCACCATTTTATGAGATTACAGTAAATCCTGATGGCCTTCAGATATTACCTGGGGCACCAGCAGATGTACTGTATTTGATGGCACCTGCCAAAAAAGGTGGTGGAGATATTGATACTGATGGAGCCGGTCAGGTCATATTGGTAACTACAAGGGCTGCACTCGAAGCAGAATACGGGGTAGCAAATAGTGGAAGCTTGATGACATTCTATGGCAACCTTGTTTATGACTACGGTAGTGGAATTATTAAATCTTGTCGTGTAGTTAACGATGATTACTCGCAGGCATCTGTGGAGTTGTATAATGATGATCCTTATCCGACTGTTGTTTTAACACTGAAATCGAAAGAGTATTCAGAACTTGCGAATACTATTTTGGCTGATGTTGAAGCAGGAACTACAACCGGATCTATGGTCACTATTTATAATGGAACTAGCACAGAGATATTTGATAATTTAACTGATGTTGAAGCAATTGCTACAGCAATTAACAGTGCTACCACTGGTTCAAACTTGGTGATTGCCGAGTATGATGTCGGTGATGCGAGTGCTACGCTCGCGGAAATAGTAGGCGCGCAATTAACCGGTGGAGATTCTGGTGACACAAGTGTTCCTACCACTGCGTATGTTGCAGCGTTAAGTAAGGCTGAATTACATAAGGATGTAACACTTGTCACAGCCCCAGGTGTTGATGATGCTACTTTCCATAATGCAATGAAAGTGCACTGCGAGTTGATGTCCAACAAGAAGAATAAAGCGTATCGAGTTGCTTTTGTTGGTTGCGGTTTATCATTGACGCTGGAAGAAAGATTACAGTTGACAACTACTTTGGGTAGCGAAAGGCTTTGTTATATGGCTCAGGGTGGTTATTTAATTAACCCTGTAGATGCTACTAGCACTCTTTATCCCGCCAGCGTAATTATTATGTCTGTTATTGGGAAAATGATGAGTCAGGCTTTCTATACTCCTGTCATTTATAGTGCTCTTTCGAATGTTATTGATCTTGAAATCCAGTGGGATATGGACACTCAGGATCTTGTGCACCAAGCAAATATGGTTTCACTTGACATTCAGGCTGGTTCTGTAGTAGTAGTTGACTGTATTACTACAAGTGATGTCAGTGCATATGAAGATATTCATTTAATGAGAATATATGATCAGATAAGCCGTGACCTTGGAAACACATTGAGACTTTCTATTGGAAGACCGAACAGTGATGCTACTTTTACCTGGGCAAAGGGACTTGTGACAAGATCGCTCAACACATTAGTAAATGTTGGTGCGATTCAGAGTTTTGGCGTTTTGAATGAGACGACTCCCGATGACAAGTTATTGAAGAATTTCAGGGTTAAGGTAGAAATTGCGCCGATGCTTCCGATTAAGTATGCTTATGGTCAAATTGATTTACTTCCGCCATCATAATAGCAGGATTTAAGTCTTATTCTTAACAAATGTGAAAAAATGATATTAATATTGGAGGTTTAAGATGGCATACACGAGAGGAAAAGAACCTGCCGTATTTACTGGTGGTGATGGATTTCTGTTCATAGATGGGTTTGAGATTGCTCGTAGAGTAGAAAGCTCAGTAGAAGTTGCTATGGAATATGAGGAGATTCAGTATCAAGGTCAATATACGGTTGGTGCTTTAGTATTGAAAAGCATTAAAATCAGCGGTACATTAAAGCAGGCAGTTGGTGATCTTGATTTAATCAGGAAACTGCTTGGTGGTGAAGTTAATACTGGCGCATTTGCAGGGGCAAACCTTTCTTTGCCAGGGCAATTCCCTGAGGGTGATCAGATCGGTGGTAGGATAACCGATGTTGCAGGGAATCCAACAGCAGCAGTACAGTGGGTTAAACCTGTTGATATAATTTTGCAATTGGATAAATCTAGGTTACCGAGTTCTGGAGAGTTTTCGATTGCGAATTATGAGGCTGTATTGATTTCAAATGCAGTTTTCCAGGGTTTTACATTACCTGTTGGTGCCGGTGCGGCTGTATTTACAGACTTGAATTGGTTATCAGAAAATATGGCGTTCCAGATTGCGCCTGGAACTTAATGTAAAATTATATTTATCCTATCGCATCATTTTTTAAATGGTGCGTGGATTGAAATGAAAGGGGTATCGAATGGCAGAACAAGAACAGAAAGGCAGAACTCCCGTTGTACCGCCTCTCCCTGAAGAAGAGAGTGGAAAAAATGTTCCTAATGCCGGTAAAGAAGTAGAGAAAACAGATTTACCTCCTGCTCTTGCTGGTAAACAGTACATAAGTATTGATGATTTTGATGTAGATTTAAAACCCGTTCCGAAACTGTGGGAAAGTAAACAGAAGATATTAACAGTCATGCCGATGACAAAGGGTGACAGGGACGATGTTTTAAAACCAATCAATGGGCAGAAGATTGAAGCTCAAGCAGATGGCTCTACAAAGGGATTTTTCATTTCCCTTGACCTTTTCGATGAGATAAAGAAAGGTGTTATTCAAAAAAGCCTAAAACATTATACGGGACCTGATGGGAAACCGGTGATGACAAAGCAGAAACTTGAAGGTTTGGATAACAAGAGTTATGAAGAGCTTGCTGAAATTTGTTTATCAGTTAATAAAATAGATTTCTTTGAGACTAATGTTTCTGATGTCGCTGCAGGGTCTGAAGTAAAAAACTCATAAGCAGGGACCCTTTTCTAGCGGAATCCCTGCTTACCTGTTTATTATGGCGTAAAACTCCAAGTGAGATGAAAGAACTTTCACTTGATGAATATCGTTTAATGATGGGGACTCAGTTATGGTTAAAGGAATCTTTTTTTAATTTTCTTATAGCATTGTTTGGAGGAAGTTCGCCTGCCTCAACGCAAGCTACAGTTAGCAAACTTGATAGTGAGTTAAGCAGGGTTACTGGAGAATTGTCGAATAAAAACAGACACACAAGTAAGCCTGAGTTTAAGAAGGAATTAAATAAGTTAAATGAGAAATTGCAAGGATTATCAAAAAGTAAAGTCTCAAAGACAGATGAAGATATGCAGACAGGTAAACAAAAGTCTGAGGCAACCCAAGGCGACGTTGTAGATTTAAGTAATTGGAGCGTATTAGTACACGATAATAGCCAAAAAAGAGACGGTAAAATTAACTCGCTTAATGAAAAATTAAGAAGTTACACTAAGCGGGGATATATAAAATAAGGGGAGTATGCCTTCAGAGTGTATTCCCCATTTTTATATCTTAGGAGATTAAATGGCACAAGCTGGTCAGGTATTTGTAAACTTTGGAGCGAATACGCAGGGATTACTCGCTGGTACTGCGAGAGCCGGTAATATTTTGCAGAGGTTTTCTCAAACTGGAGTTGGTGCAGCTATTGTTATGGGTGCAGCGTTTGTTACGTTGAGTAGGGTGATGACAGGTTTTGCTACTAATGCTGTGGGTGGTTTTAAGGATTTTAATTTCCATATTGTTAGAGCGAAAGCATTATCAGGTGCTACTACTGAAGAGTTTAAGGCAATGAGTGATACGGCAGAAGAATTAGGTAGAACAACTGAGTTTATGGCGAAAGATGTTGCTGCCGGTATGTCTAATTTAGCATTGGCTGGTTTTAAGGCAAATGAAATTATAAAAATGATTCCTGATTCATTAAGATTGGCAACAGCAGGTAATGTTGGTTTAGCTAAAACTAATACTATTATGGCAAATGCTATGAGAGGTTTTACTCTAGAGTCAACCCAAGCAAATCGTGTTTCAAATGTATTAACAGCTACGTTTACAACTACGAATACAACACTGGAGGGTTTGGCCCAGACATTAAAGAATGCTGTTGGTGTTTTAGCTACTCTTGGAGTAGAGATAGAGGAAGTTGCTGCTGCAGCAGGTGTGTTAGGGGATGTTGGTATAAATGCTAGTGTAGCTGGTACTGGTTTGAAAAATTTTGGTATTAAATTAGCTAAAACTTTTGGAATTATGAAAGATGGGGCTAAAAGTGCAAAAGAGTTTTTTGAATCATTAGGAGTTACTAAGGAAAAGTTATTTGATGCTGAAACTGGTACTCTTAATATGGTAGCGGCAACAATGTCATTTAAGGAAGCGCTGGATAAGCTTGGCAAATCGCGTGCTCCGGAATTTCTTGCTCAATTTTCAAAATTATTTGGAGCGAGAGCAGCGACTAGTTTAGCCGCTCTTGTAAGAAATGCTGAGAAATATAAAATTCAGGTAGAAAATACAAGAATGACCGGAATGATTGGTGATGTACAGAAGGTTTTTGAAGAAATGCAGAATCTCAGTGGGGAAGGTACTTTTACAGAAGAGATTTATAATGGACTTGGTGATGCGATTAAGGATATGGCTGGTGAATTAGATGATGCAAACTTGTATATGGAAGAGTTTAGGCAGGGAGGGGAAGGTGCTGCAGGTGCTATTAACAGGTTGGCAAAAAGTTTTAGGGATACTCAAAAGATTTTAATAAGTGTTTTTGGCGAAGATTCTTTTGAAAAAACTAAAGATGGATTAATAAAGATTAATGAGTATTCAAAAGATAATGCAGTGGATATGGTTAAATTAGGCAAAGTTATAGATGAGTTAGCTAAGAAAAATATAGGGATACAAAGGAGAAGAGCACTTGAGGAAGAGAAGATAGCGTTAGAAGCTATGGTTGTTTCTGGGGAAAAAACAATAGAACAATTGACTGAAGAAGGAAGAGGAAGGCTATTAAATTTGGGGGCATTGGAGAAACATGTTAGCGCATTGAAAGCAGGGACAGATGGTATGAGTAAGTCAGCAAATCAATTATCTGTTTTGAATCAAGTTTTTCAGGGCAATTCTAAGTCTGTAGCAATGGCTGCACAAGCATTTGGTATTCAAATAAAAGCTGGGGAAAAATTAGGGCCAGGGTTGGAGGCAGTACAACATGAAATGACAAAATTAACTTTTTCTACTGAGTCACAATCTTTTGCTATGAAAAGACTTATGTCTCAGACGGCTACGACTAATACAGCAATGAATATGCAGAGAATACAGTTGCAGACATTAGATGGTACTATTAAAATATTTAGGAGTGGTATTGAGCGTGCAGCTAATGGGTTGGCTAAAGCACTTTCTCCTGCAATAGATGCTTCTATTAAGTCGATGACTGAATTTTTAAAAGCCATGACGCTCAGTAATGACGAAATTAGAAATGGTGTGACTGCTCAAGATAAACTTGAAGATGCATGGAACAAAACATTGAAGATTTTTACTGAGGGTGGTGGTATTTTTCAGAGTATGAAAGAAACTTTTAAGGGATTATCATCAATTGGTAAAACAGTTGCTAGTGTAGTTGGTATTTTGGGTGCTGCAGGTATTACTGCTGGTGGGGCTTTTATATGGATTCAGGCATTAGGGCCAGCTTTGATAGCATTAAGTGGTACATTTTTTACTTTGGTTGCTCCAATAGCAGCAGTTATTGCTGTTGCTGTAGCATTAGGACTTCATTTTAAAAGAGCAAGAGATTCAATTAAGAAATTTGGGGAATCTGCTGAAAGTGCAATGGATCCGCTGGTTGAAGTATGGATTGATTTTAAGGAACAAATAAAAGGTATTGGTAAATTCTATGATAGTTTAATTGAAAAAATACAAGGGGTTGTTGAAATAACTGAAAGATTAGGCGTTGTAGGTGGTGAGGTAACCTTTTTTAAGACGAAGGAAGATTTAGTAACAATTACCAAGAGTGTTGATGCGTTGGAAGATGCAATGAAGGGATTGACTGGAGTTACAGAGGAGCAGAAGGAAGCGCTGAGGACAGCTTTAAGTGTTGGGGATGCTCCAGAGTTTAATAAATTAATGAAGGAGATTGGTCTTAATACCGGTAAAACAGCAGATGATACTTTGACATGGGGATTAGCTACGGCTCAGCAGAGGAGTAGATTTTCTGACCTTAATGTTTTAATTAAGGAGTCAAAAGAAACAATGGAGGGGATTGTTGAAGAACGTAAAAAATTAGGGCATCTAGAAGACCTTAGTGGAGCAAAGTTGGCAGAAGCAGAGGAACTGAATGCTAAAATATTAAAGTTTCAAACTGACATTAATGATAAAATGGAAGAAAGATCTCAAATTCAATCTGATATAACAGAGCAAAAAGCTACCGATGGTAAGTTAACGAAAATGGAGATAGCTAGATTAACTGTTTTACGGAATGAAGTAACAGGTCATGTGAAATTCGTTAAGCAAGCTAATGCTGAGCGCGAAAAATTGGGAGCTATACAAAATAGGAATAAACAACAAGAAAAGGATTATAGGGCAGCAATTAAAAAATCGGTAGAAGAAAAAGAGCTACTTAGGAAAAAACAGTTGGAGTATAATGGAATACTTGATGCATCAGTAAGCAAGAATCCGTTTGTATTAATGTGGAGAGTTATTAAACAGATAACAATGTCTGTAGCATTTAAAAATTTTATTCTTGAGGTTGGTAAAATTACCGTAAGTGTTCTTAATTATATAGTTGAAGTAGCACTACCAAAAATATTTTCAGTATTAGAGATATTATATACTTCTGTAAAAAAATTTTTAAAAACAATATGGCCTTCAGTTAAAAATCTTTTAAGTGCAATATCTAGTTTATTCGGGGCTGTTTTTGGTATTATAGGTGTTATTCTTGAAAGAGTATTTGGCATTATGAGAGAAAAAGGGAAAGGGGCAGCTACTTCATTATCAGAAGTAATAGATAGGGTTGCCAAGGGGATAGATAATTTTGCTGAACGCATCAAAGAGCTACCTATAGATAGAATACTAGAAATAGCTAGAAATTTCGGTATATTATTGTTAAAAATTTTAGGATTTGTTTTTGCTTTTAAAATTATTGGTGCTATATTTAAAAGATTGGACAAATTGGGGGCAGCAGCAACTAGGATTGGTACTACTTTTAAGAACCTTGGGCTAGGTAAGATATTTGGGCCGATGCTAACTCAAGGGATGAGCATAAAGGGGATATTAGTTGTGATAGGTCAGAGTTTTGTGACGATTGCTGCTATTGCTACGGTCTTAATTGCTTTATTTATAGCATTTAAGGAAAATATGAGTGGGATTAGAGATGTTGCAATGGAATTTATAAAGATTGTTGTAACAAAGGTTGCTGAAATTTGGGAACAACTTGTTGAGATGTTTTCTAGTCTTTTTGGATTGATGATGTCTGTGGCAAAATTTTTAGCTCCAATTTTGGCTTGGATATTAGCATTTTTGGGGAAAATATTAAATAGGGCGTTAGATATAGTATTGTCAATTGTTGCTAGTGCGATACAAATGATTAGTGGAATATTTAAATTTTTAGATGGTCTTTTTAGTGGCAATAAGCAGAAGATGATAATGGGGTTACTTGATATTGGAGAGGCGTTGCTTCAGATGGTTATTAAATTGGTAGGTTTGATTGTAAGTATGGTAACTACGTTGGGGACATGGATATTGAAGGGGTTAATATATGGGGTTGAGTTTCTTCTTCGAATGATACTTCAAGGGTTAAAATTTATATTACCTAAGCCCCTTGAAAAGTTTTTAAAATTGGATGAGGCTACGGAAGCAATAAAGGGTTTTGGTGAAAAAACGAGGGGATTTTTTGATCAAGATAAAAATGCAGACACCATTAAGGATATTGAGAAAATGTTAGGGAATCAAGTGACTAAGCTGTATGATAAAAACCGAGAAGCAGTTACTGGTAAAAGTAAAGCTCAGAGAGAGGTTGATAAACAGGAAGAGAAAAAGAAGAAGGTTGAAGAAAAAGCGGCACGAAAGGCTGCAGCAAATGTAAAGGCACAGAGTTTTGCTAAAATGGGAGTAGATCAACAGACTGAGGAGCAGAAGAAAACAAATGAAAAAATAGATGGATTGAAGGATAAACTTGATAGACCTAATGTTACTAATAATACAAATGTTGAATATAAAGCAGCTGAGGATGATGAAGTTAATAGAAGAATGATTGAGCGTATTATGAATGATGTACTGAAGGCAGGCGTTGGAATGGATATGGGCGATACTGCTTCTATCAATGGGTAAATAGGAGATATGTAAGAATGGCGAATATAATTGGAGATGGAAAAGAATTTACTGCGAATCCTCAAACTAGTCCTTTTGCAAAATCTTTACAGAGTAGACAAAGTAGGGCTGGTGAAAGGGAAGCTAACGTTGGAGCATTGACAAGAGGTGTGTCTGGTGTTGCATACGGCGCAGAAAGAATGACTCAAATAATTAGAGATTTTGCGAAGAGCGCTGAGAATACTGGTGTTCCATCTACAGGTCAGGTTTCTGCTATTTCTTCAAAATTTGCTTTAGATATGTTGGTCCAGGGTTCGTTAGCTGATTCACCAGAAATACCATCTCCTTATTTCCCCCCGTTACTTTATTGTACTGAATATACAAGTGTATTTGGGAAACATGCTCAGACCAGTTCAATAGTAGCGTTTAGTTTTAGAGATATCGGTAATCTTTTTATTGAAGATAGTTCTCAGCCCAGAGCAATACCTATACAACAAGTTCCTGATTCAGATGATGATAATGTACAGGACATGGGGAGAAGTAGTGGTTTTATTAGGATCGCAGGTAGAGTTTTTGGGCAGGCAGGACTTGCGAGATTTGAAATGCTTCGGAATTTATGTAAATACAAAGGAAAAGAAGGGCTTGTTTTTATAGATAAAAATATTGGGAAGTATCGTGTATATCCAGCTAATATTCCAGGGTATACTTCTAGCGCTGAGTTTTTTAATCAATACGCTTTCCAAATAACGCTTATTATTGTTAGTGATACAAATAAAAAAAATTTAGCTCATGATATTATTGGTGAGTCAATTAGATATACACTTGCTGCCGCTGGAGCAGAAGAGCAGACTAAAGCGTTTATGTATACTCAACTTAGTTCTTTTAAGAATATAATGGATTCTTTGTCATTAAGAGAACAGATAGAAGAGTTAACGAAAGTTCTTGATCAATCAGGGGGGAATATAACAGATGAAAAAGTTGATGAAGTTTTAAGTATATTGAAATATGGAACTAGTAGAGAGCCAGTTATTACATTGGATGTACCAGAATATCCAGAGTTTACATCAATGTCAGGTGTTCCGATAATAGAATTGAGGAATATTGTCCCTTCAAAGGTTATGGATAATGGTTTTACAGATGGTATTCAAACTGAATATTGGTTACCAGTACGTGAGCCAGGGGAAAAGTTAGAAGTTTTTTATGGTAGGATTTATAAGCAGTTAACAGAAGATGAAATATTGCCAGAGAATCAGGGTGAAGATGATGCTGATAGGGGAGATCGTATACAGGGGTCGATATGGAAACCGCAGTCTATAAATAGTGATTATACAGTAATTGATTCTACATTAAGGCCTGGATATGCAGGCAATTGGACTAAATTGACATTTAGCTCAGCCCCTCATAAATGGGGTATAGTAAGAGTTGATTATGTAGTTCCTTCTGATAGTGATATACAACTTTATAATGGGGATCGAGTATTATATGGTCAGGGATTATTATATGTTGATAGGATATCTAGTGCAATAGATGAAGATTTAATTATTGAAGATTTAGTCCCATACCCGATAAGTAGTGGTAGTTTAAATGTAATAGAAACAAATGGTGTTACTGAATTATATGTTCCAGAATTAATAAATGATCCAGTACTTTCTAATGGAATTACGGTATGGAAAAGGGAAGGACCAACAACCGGTGGGACAATGACCGAGATAACTAGTTTTGATGTGATACCTTCAACTACGTGGTCTGGTGGTAAACCTGGCAGATGGGGAAAGATAACCTTGACATCCCCGCTGATTATCGGTGATTTTGTAAGTGTCAATGCAATATTTGATAAGGAAGTTTTCTTTTACTCTTTTGCTCATCCAGATTATACTATTACTAAAGATGGTAGTGAGATAGTTTTTAAATGGTTGGCAAGGCCAAGAATTAAGATTACTGGTCAAACATTTACTAACTTGGTGTTATCTCCTGATATACCAACTGGGACAGGTCTATATAATGATGATTTTTTGACAGACGGTATTACTTCTGTTTATTGGATAAAGAATGGTGTCAATTTATCTAATCCTGTAACGATAAAAGTAAGTGATGGGAATGGTGTTTTAGAAGATATTTCTGCAGGAGATTATGTTATTGATGCGATAGTAAGCAGACCTGCATATCCTGATAATTGGGCAAAGGTAACTTTTAGTAGTCCTCCAGCGGCAGGGAGAATAGTTGCTGTTGACTGTAGGCTTGGTACACAAATGACCGTATATTTGGGGGAGTTTGGTAATTCTGAGTTTCATTACGGCAATGTAACGGTTGATTTATTGTGGCAAGAAGCTGTTGATAACCCTTATGGTAATAGTACTTATCGTAATATTTATCCTGTTCCAGAAGGTGAACCTACCGGTAGTAATGGTTTTATCCCATCTTCTGGTTTGACTGAGTTTTGGATTCCACGTTCAGTTTATAGTGAATTATATCCTATTATTGTAAAGGTCAACAGGGAAGTAACAGGTGATTATACTGTTGTATTGGAAGAAGCAAGAGTTGTAGGTAGTACAGTAGAAATATGGACTAAAATAACGTTTAATCAGGCAGTTACTCAGGGAGACCTTTTGACTGTAGATTTTACGGCTTATGAAGAACAGGAAATATTTAATTTACATTATTTGGAGAGTATTCCTGGTGAGCTATTTACCGATGAATGTGAGCCGATGAAAAATCAATTAAATGCGAAGAAATATTATACACCATTGGTTATTGATATAAGTAAGCCAATTGAGGTTAAGATAGATGGGAAAGTTGTTCCCAGTAGTAAATATTTTGTTACTAGCTCTATTAATAGAGTGCACGAAAATGAAAATGGTGCGATATTGAGTCAGTTGGTTGGTCAGGTAGAATTTTTATCTGCTCCTGGGGATACTGTTGATATCAATGTCCGTTATAATAGATTGGAGACACCAACGGAAAAAGAAGTAAGATTGACTATATATCCTGCTGCTGATGATCCTTTATATGTAACAATTAAAGATTATTATGTTAGAAAAGGTTTAACTCCAACAAAGTTGACTGTTACTGATACCAATAATAGATTTTTTGATTTTATTAAGTATATATATATCTATCCAGAAGGTGGAAATCAGTATGTAACCTATGCAAAAAATGAGCTTTCGGCAGAATTTATTTATAGAAAACATGATGGTTTTGGGCAAGATTATGTGACAACCGTTAATGTTTATTCTTTTCAGGGTAGTACTTTTAATGCAGGCCTATATGATAATATGTCTAATTTTGATCAGTTAACTGTTCCATTTTCTCTAGATATTTTAGTGCCAAAAGCTGGTGAGGATGATTGGGTAGGAAGATATAACAATTTAATTTCTCTTTATTCTGATCCATCTATGCAACAACAGAGAGAGATTACATCTATGTTATTAGGAAAACTTATTGATAATGTTGATCTTTCGGATGAAACGCAGATTACTAATGAGGATATGGCTAACGCTAAATTGTGGTTACAGGTATATAATTCATATGTTGAAAGTGAAGATTTTATAGAGTCTAAAAAAATGCTTGACGAAAGAACTAAATTAATGGAACTTGGTGTAGATGGTAATCCAAAAGAGCAAGATAGCACAAATACTATAACTATACCAAATGAATTGCCAGTTCCTGTAGATTTACCTCCGACATCTGCATGGAGAGTTGAAGAGTTGCCTGGGGCAATGAGGTATACTGGTGAATACGTTAATATTGATTTATATAATTTTTATAGTGTTAATATTGCTAATTTAAAGACTAAATATAGGACTGCTGTTTCAGAAGGTATTGCTGTAGCAATATTGAAAAATACTGATACTATGTTTGCATATGATAGTTCAAAAAGTTATAGGGCAAGAATAATTGTGGGAACTATTACCGAAGAATATCAGTTTAATATTGTTCAGGAGTTGGTAAATGCACTCACTAGTGGGCAAGTAGTTAACACCGGAACTGGGACTGTTGATATTAGTGCATCTGAGTTAATTACTGATCCTGAAATTGTAGAGTTGCAAGGAAATCAGAAGCCTAGATTATTCAATAAGACTATTTTTAGTTTAGAAACTATTGATTTTGATAAGAAAACTTATGAAGTTTTTCTTCTTGCTATTTATGGTGATATTGATGCTATTAATCGGACTAAAGAGTTATCTCATGATAAATATATTAAGTATCAGGAAATTATAGGACGTGCAGAAGCATCTCTTACTTTGGAAGAAGGTCTTCAATTTTATAAATTTACTAAAATAACCAGAATTGTTTAGGGGATATGATGAGTTTAAAAGTTCCATATTCGTTACCTCCTGAGAAACAGCCTTCTAAATTGCAGATAAATCAAGATGAGTTTGAAGCAATAATGTCTGTTGTAGATGATGAAGATTTAGGGGTTGAGGGTGGAGATATTGAGGAAAGTGCTCAGTTGGAAGAAGCTAAAGAAATGGCTCGAAATACAGAAAAGAAGTATGGTGATAAAGAGCTAACATTGTTCGATGAAGCCAGGGAAAGAACAGAAGTTGGTAATCAAAATTATTCTATTAAGTTGTATACTTTGAAAAAGGGTGAGGATCTTAGAAATGCAGCATTGAAAGTATATGAAAATGCAGATGGGTGGGTTCTTTTGGCTACAGCGAATGATATTATTAATCCAACATCTGACAGAGAAGTTTATGAAGGCCGTCAATTGTTGGTAATATAAAAGGAATTATTAATGGGTGCTTCTAAATCAGAATCAGAATCAATAGACATACTTAAAGGTAAGTTGTCTTCTATCTCTGGTGAGTTAGGGAATGTTAGGCATCCCAGAAGATTAATAAAGATATATAGAAGGATTTTTTATAGGCAGTTAGGTGTGAGTTCTAAAGATAAAACTACTACTCCTGCTGATGGTACTGGTACTGTTTATTTGGCTACTAAAGAAGATGTTAAAAAAATAATTAATGAATCAGAAAGAAGAAAAAGATTTCAGGATAAATGGATACATTTTGCTTTTTTGAAAGGTGTAAATCAACAGTGGTATATTTATGATCCTGCTTCAGAGAATATACGAGAAAGAGACAGCGATCAGATAAATAAATTTGGGATGTATGGTTTTGTTAAAGTTGATGAAAAATTAGTTGAAGAAAATGAAAAGTTGGCGAAGATATCTAAAGGAAAAGAATTATATAAAATATCATTGATAGATGCTGACTTATTGAATTGTTCTTTTGGTTACAATTATAGTCAAGCATCGATGCAGATATCTATTACGTTATCAAATGACAAAGGTAAAAATAGAGGGATATATCATAGTGGGGATATTATTAAGGTTTATATGTGGTATGATAAACCCGATAAGCCTGATTTTACCAGTAAGGTAGATGCATGGGTTAAGAATAAGGACATTGCATCTGAAGATAAAAAACTTTTTAGCATTAGACAAAAACATTATGAAACTGCCACTACTAATGAAGAAGGTAAAAAACATGTTTATGAACCTACTCCATCGAGGGGGATTTATAATAATGGTGTAGTTTTAATGTTTACCGGTAAAGTAGATGATGTTGGTTATGATTATAGTAAGGATGGTGGTAATAAATTAATACTTAAGGGTAGGAGTTTAGGCTCTGTTTTGACAGATGTTAGAATATATAAGAGTTATCCTAGTGAAGGAAGGATAACGATGCCTCATGAAGAAGTAATATATGATATTATTTCTAGTCAGGTTGGATTACCTTTTGGGCACTTAATATTAAGTAATGTCGATTGGGTTATTGGTTCTATTCCCCCTAAAGGTCAGAGAAAACTGGGGACTATTTTTGGTATGGATGATTTGACAAATACAGAAGGGGAAGATGATTTAAAAGATATAAATAGAAGAGAGATTGAAGCAGGGGCAAATAATCAATATGCTACAAACGTGACGAAAGGAATTAAAGACCAAGAGAAAGAATGGATGGATAAGATTAATATTGAAGACCTTGTTGAGTTGAGTGAAGAGTTTGTTAATGCTGTTTTTGACAATAGCGATAATATTGGGCCGAATGATCCGGTCAATAGTGGTAAAAAATTTGATACTAAAAGTTTAAATAGTGTTACAGAAGCAGAGTTAGAAGGAAAGGGTAGTACATCACCATTATGGATATATAAAGATGGTAAAACAGGTAAAACTTATAATGCTGGTTGGCCTAATAATACATCATTGGCTACTATCATTGGTAATCAGGATAAATTAAATAGAAAAAGACCGGTTGAATTAAAGCCTAAACGTTGGGCTGAATATGGGATAAGAGTTCCACAACCTATCAAGAGATCAGATGGAAAATCGCTAAATGCTACCAGGTTATTTTTTATTGATGGGTGGAATGCTGTAAAGTATATAATGCAACAAAGGGCTGTTACTACATCGGCGGCTAGAGCCACAAAAATAGGGGCTCTTATGGCTTCTAATGATCCTGAGATAGTTTGGGATACTTTAAGACACCGAATCCCAGTAGAAGGTAAGATAGACTCTATATGGCCAAAGAGAGAAGTGAAGGGGTATGGTGATGATAAAATAATTTTATATCAAACTCCATCTGGTAAAAAATTTGATGTTATAGCATTTGCGAAGAGTTTAAATATAGTTACGGCTGATGAAGTAGAAGAAAAAGAACCTAAAAAAACGAAGAATAAGCAGATGGATACTGGCTCTTTTGATTTAATAGAAGAAGCTATTAAAAAGGGTAATCCTGATGCGTTACTTAGAATTAAAATTTTTTATCAAAAGGTAAGGCAGTTTACTAGGGCGTTTCACGATAAATATTATACGGGTAAAAAAAGGTCAGCTTATGCTAATACGGATGCTTTATTGCAACCGGTAGGTAAGGATTATGATGATTATGCTGTAGAATTTCCAACGGTTAAACCTGGTCAGATAATAGTATTGCCAAAAGATGTTATTAATGCCCCCAGACGATGGGTTGTTGGTGCATGGACTCATACAGATGATAGTTATGGTGGGCGTACTTATGTTAATTTAGAAACTGATATTTTAGGGGTGTGGGAAGGTGATAATTATTCTACATTTACTCCTACTCCTGCTGGAACAAATGATTTTGATACAATTGTTCCTCCGGCGAGAAGATCTTCTGATGAGTTAGATCCTGCTGGATCAACCGGTGGAGGTGATAATGTTACCCTATCACCTGTTGGAGAATGGATAGTAGCTTTTCCGGATAATGTTCATCCTCCGGAAGACGTTGTTGGAGGTACAGGAACGAAAATTTCATTTAATATTATTGAAGATGCAAAGTTATTGAGGAATTTAAAGAAGTTGTCAAATGATTTGGTTTTTGACGGTGACACTATTTTTGATGCTATCAAGAAAATTACTAGCCAGTATTTTGATATTATTCAGTTTGTTGATGAATTTGGATTTTATAATGTAAGACCAAGATTTGCGAGTAAAATAGACCAGAGATTTGTATATAGATTGGAAGCAGGTAAAAATAGATTTCCTAAATTAATATCTTCTCAGGCCGAAGAGAATTCATCTCAAACTATTAATAGAGTTGTATTAATGGGCAAGAGCCCAGGATTTACTGAAGTTATAATTGTTATTGTTAATGATGATGAGTCTATTCGGCGACATGGAGTAAAACAAGATTTTGTACAGATAAATAAAATAGATAATGTGATAGATGCTATTAAAACTGCTAAGGAAAGATTGTTGGATCATAGGCAGAAAATAAGAAAAGTGCAAATAACTTGTGAGCCGATTCTTGAATTGAGACCTGGGCATAGAATAAATATATTAGATATAAATAGTGCTCTTGCTGGTCCATATTTAATTGATAATGTCGGTATTAATTATAGCAAAAGTGGTGGTGCAGTTCAGACTTTCAGTGCTAATTCTGTTGGTGATTTTTATAATACAGATGATCTTTCTGGTCAAGTTGCTTATTATTCAAAGGGTGAAGGTGATGCTTTGAAATTACAGAATCAATATTCAGAGAAGCAAATCAAGGAAGGTAAACATTTAGCGCAGAAGGCGACAATATAAATTATGTCAGGAGCTAGTTTAGGTAGTACCATAATATCTACTTCAAAAAAGATAGCCGAGAATGCTGTAAAAAAACAGCCAGCTAGTCGTAAGGCAAAAATTAAGAATGTAGATAATGTAGATTACAAGATAGATGCTGATATTGATCTTCCAGTAGGGGATATTGTCTTATCAAGTCGTGCAATAGTTACTCCTTATGCTGGAGATGGATATGGGTTTATTTGTTCTCCACGTGAAGAGCAATCTGTAATTGCCCTTCCTATTGATAACGATCATAATAAATCTGTTATTATAGGAAGGACATATGATATTGATACTGAAAAACCTCCAGTTCATAATTTGGGAGATGTTCTTCTTAGACACCAACTAGGTCATCAGTGGTCATTTACTTATACACAACCAATTACTGGTGATCTTAATTTAGATACAGCGAATCAGGTAAATTTAGAATTAGATGATGAAGAAAGTACAACTGCCCAATTAAAATTTAAGGTTACGTCAGCGAGTAATCCATCTATTTTGCCGGGGCAAATAATTAGAGTTGTTTTAGATTATGAGTCAAGTGATGAATCTAGTATTTATTTAAATGTATATATTGAGTGGGAAGCACCAGTGCAGTACAATGATTCTGGTGATGCATTTATTGTTATATCAGATGCCAATACTGTTGTCGGTGGACCTCTTTATCAGAGTGAAAATACTTCGACTCCAAAACATTATTTAATGCATGAGTATGATGATAAATATTTTGCTATGATATTGTCCCCTCCAAAAGGTAAGGCTCAATTTTCTCATTATATGGGTATGGGAATATTTATGGAGGAATATCCCGATAGAGTTGCAATCGGGAGTGCAATGAGAGAAGATGGACGATATTTGGCAGATGGCAATAGACCAAAATCTTTTGCATTGAATACTGATTCTTTTTTAGATGAAACATTAGACGAATTTGGTCTTTTAAATAATTTCCCGCGTGGCTCTATTGTTTTTAAACATTATACTCAAAGTGGATTGATTATTGAGGAGAAAGCAAAGAAAACATATGATTTGGGAGATGACTGGAATCAGAGTTCAATAGGATTGGATTTATCATTGATTCGTCAAACACCAAAATTTAAAAATTTAGGGGGACTTGATGATCAAGAAAAACCGTTAGCATCGTTATTGATGGAAGATGATTGTAAGAATAGTTATTATAATGCTGTTCATTTGAGGCTGGCTCATGATAATACTGGTGTTCAGAGAATATCTGACGAAGAAATAGTTTATTATGATGTTCAACATTTAGTTGCAGGTGGAACGGAGACAAGAATAAAGAATCCACTTCCAGGGACAAGACCTTCTAGGATTCAATTTTACGACTTGAAGAGAACGCCAACTAATGCTGATTTTGAAGATTTTAAATGTATTCATGATGATGGTAGTAGATGTAAATTAAATGTAGATCCTGATGGTAATGATTATCCTGAAGAAGAGCGACAGACTACTTATGAATCGGGTAGAGAAGATGAAAAATTGGGTAAGAAAAAGTGTCCACATTGGCCTGGGTGTACAGAAGGGCATTATACTCACGAAGAAATAGATGTTCCGTTAGCTGCTCGTAATACAGATATTAGAGTTGATAATATCGATCTATTAATGAAGCCAAAAGCAAATGCTGAGTTTGCTCATTATACTAGTAGTGGACTTTTTTTTGAAGAGCAGTTACCAAAAGATGAAAGTGGAGATATAGATTATGATTCTGTATCTACATATCATGCTCCAGTTATTGATTTGAGATTGCGTGAATGGGAGTATGTACCGAAAAGTGATGGTACTACAGTAATAAATTATAAAGAAGGTGAAAAGAATAATGCACATGAGCCCAAAAGGTATGATTTATGTGATTTAAAATTTGAAACTATTTATGGAATTAGGGAAGAGAATTATTCAGAAGATGGCGAAGGGGTTGTTACTTTTGAAGATAAACATGATACTTATAATACTGCGACAAAAATAACTTTAGCTCAGTCAATTTATGGCAATAAGATACTTCCGGATGATAGTTCAATACAATTAGGGAATAGGTTAGTTTTTGAGGATTTACTTGAAGGTGATGAGCCGAATCAAACGGTGCCGGTAGATATATGGGAAGAATCTACGAATGCTACCGATAATGCGATAGAAGGTTCTGATGCTGATATGAGATTGATTCTTCCGAAGGGGAAACTGGAATTGATGCATTATACTAATTCCGGATTAGTTATTCAGGAGAATGAATTAACTGCAACTACTCATAAAATGTCGATGTCATTGTTGTTTAATCATTGGGATACTACCAATTATCGTCCGATGAATCCTGAAGAAGATGCACTTGATCAGGTGGGAACAATAATATGGGAAGAAACAGCAGATAGTGCGACTCCGGCAGATAGTCTTGTAGACTTCTATATCTATCATAATACGTTCAGGGATCAGCATCTTACTCTTGAGACACCTACGGCATGGGGAGCCCGCACAGGGGCTTATATGGCTATCAGAGAGAGTGATAATGCCGAGCAGGGTAAAGCCGTATTGGAAATGAGTGATGGTCTTAATTTGATTAAGACAGACGCTGGCGATGCAAAAACTGTTGAAATTACGAATAGAGAAAATCAGTTTGAAGATGCAGATGCTGGCACTAATAAAATACTAATGGATGCTGTCAATAAGATAGCGAAGATATTAAATGGGCAGGAAGGTAGTGAAGATAATAGCATTGTTCTCGATAAGGCGAATAAGAAAATAGTTATTACTGATTCTACCGGTAATACTATTACAATGGATGATACTGGGATTACAATTGATGCTGGAGGGGCTACAGTTGTTTATAATAATAGTGGGGACATTAATATAAGTGCTGGTAGTTCAAAAATTGATATTGCAAAAGATGGGAATGTGGTTGTAGAGTCTGTTATGGAAACAAAGGTGAAAGGTGGGACATTTGTAACATTAGAGTCTGGCGATGCAGCCATATGGATGCCTAATATTCTCCCGATATGCGCGTTTACAGGCGCTCCACATGGAGGCCCTGGGGCTGGTATCGTGAAGCTTAAAGGGGCTTAATAATGGCAATGGATTTTAATGTGTTAGCTAATGAAATAAAGTAGCATTGAAGTGTTACTTTGAGCGATTGGGGTTATGAAAAAAGTGAGAATAATAAAGCAATGTATTTGGTGTAGAGAAGAATTTAGTTGTACTAAATCAGAAAGTGCATGGAGGGTGACATGTTCTTCTCAGTGTTCTGTTAAATATCGTTAATCAAAAAGAGAAGTAAGAAAGTGTATGCAATGTGGGGTGGACGTTTGAATGCTCACCATAGAGAATCTTTATCTGATTTGATTGATCAATATATTGGTATTGAAGAACAATACGAGATTGATACATTTTCTGTTTTGCATGATGATTATTTTTATGATGTAGATAATGGTATTACATATTGTGAAGAATGCCATAAAGAAGAGCATATAAAATTAAGAGAGCAAGAAAATTGTTTAGTTGCATAATAATTTAAAGGAAAGATGATATGGCTGGTGGTGATATAGCAAGTGATGTAATAGCTGAACTTGATTCTATTATATGGGATGGGTTAGATCCTAATAATTATAGGGATCCTGCTACTGAGGCTGTTGCGAATGGTATTCAAGGTCATATTGATGCTAATTGGTCAATATCGGCTACAACGGTTGGTGTTGTGACTCCGCCAACTCCATTGGTACCATTTCCATTTACTGAATCAGTAACAGTTGATTTGACAGTAGCAGCATCATTAGCATTAAAGGCTTTGTTTTTAAGTATGATAGCAGGTACAGATCCACAGGCTACTATGATTGCATTTTTTGGTGCTCTTCAGGCGTGGTTAGTGCCTTGGCCTGTATCAATTATAAGTGGGACTGCATTAAATCCTATCGCTGGGGCTGGTGTGGCTACCTTCCCTATGGCTGCTATGGCTACTCCATGTTATGGTCAAATGTCAGCGTCTACACCTAGTGATAGGGGTGTAGCATGGGATATTATGGGGACACACATATATAACGGACTTTCAGGAAATATTATCGCACCAATACCGACAACTGGAACTTACATTTTACCACCGACTGGTGTTTATGCCGGAGAAACAAAATGCGTACTTACTTTTTAGTAGGAGAATAAGATATGATACTATATGAGGTTGGTTCAGGGAAACCGTATTCTACAATACAGGATGCTGTGGATGCTATAGTTTCTCCATTGACTGACTATTATAAAATCCTTGTTTATGGTGGTACTTATGCTGGATTTTCTGTTGGATCAAAGACTACAACATCTTCTTATTATATAACTATAGAAGCAAACAGCGGGGATACGGTTATTATTAATGGTAATATTACCATTGTATCTCGATATGTTTATTTGAGTTTGTTTGATATTACTGCTGCTATAATTTTTTCAACAGGGAGTAATTATTCTAAAATTAATAATTGTAAAGTTCATAATTATTATGTAGGAACTTATTTGATAGAAATTGCGTCTGGTGTTAGGGATGTAGATGTTGATTCGTGCCTATTATATAATGGGAATAATGGAGTTTTAGTTAGTGGAGCATTAAATAATAGAGTTAATAATTGCGTTATTAGAAATATAACTGGTTATGGGATTACTACTGATGTCGGTGTTGTTAATCCTTATGTTGTCAATAATACTATTGTTGATTGTGGGACTGGAATTAGATTTAGGGGAGAACAGACAATAAGGATTAGAAATAATAATGTTACCCATAATGTGAACGGTATAGTTTTGACAACACCTCTTACCCCAGATTATTCTATTAAAACTAATAATAATGTTTGGAATAATTCAAATAATTATATAAATACAAGTGGTGGAGTTGATGCAAATTCTTTAAATCCTAGCTACGTCAATTATGTTGGTGATGATTTTAGATTATTACCTACAAGTTTATGTATAGATAAAGGTATTGCTACTGATGCTCCATACCATGACTTTGATGGTATATCCAGGCCTAGAATATTAGGCTTTGATATTGGGGCATTTGAATATAGCGTAGCGAATGTTGCACCATCAATAATTATAAATAGTTTATCGCAAAGAAGTGATGGTAGTGGGATGGTTGATATTGGTTATACTGGCATTGATCAGAATTATGATACTTGTAGTTTGAATCTGTATGAGTATAGTTTTACTGGTAATTTTACCGGAGAAGAAGAAACAATGACTCCTAGTGTCACAGATGCCTCTCATGATAATATTGATATATTGGATTTCACTTTTACCGGAACTGATTTTAATTTTGTATGGGATGTATTAGCAGATTTAGGAGTAGGAGTTGAAGAGACTACTGTTTATGTGAGAATGAGGGCATACGATGGTACGTTTGACAGTAATATAGCAACCGATTCTGGACTTGTTGATACAGCGGTCCCAACTATAAGTTCATTTGCAATAGATACTAGTACGGAGGTTGAGGAAGATGTAACATCGAATGGTATTGTAGATTTATTGATTTCTGTTTCAGGTAATGTTACGAGCATGAAATTTAGTAATAATAGTATGGATTGGTCAAGTTATGAACCATATGCTACGACTAGATCAAGTTGGGATCTTATAAGTGATTATGGGGGGAAATCATTTCAGGGATTGAAAAAGGTATATATAAAGGTAAAAGATGAATATGGGAATGAGACTGATGGTACATTGTATGATTCAACATGGTATAAATTGACTGATGCTTCCGTTGAGAACTTAACCACTACTACAAAATATCATTCTATTAGAGCTGCAGTTGATAATGCTATTGATAATGATATATTGAAAATACAAACTGATGATACATTTTTTGAATCATTTAATATTGCGAATAATGGTTTATCAATAGTGGTAGCAGATGGTTATGCTCCTACTATTGATATGGAAGATAGGAATGCAATAACTTTATCATCTGTTCAGGATATTACTATTAGTGGATTAATTTTTACGAATGCTGACAATGGTATTATTTCTATTATTGGATCTGATGATATAACGATTGAGAGAAATATTTTTGAGGGTGATTATCCTATTTATGCTAATCCATCTACTAATATAAATATTGATAAGAATATTTTTAGAGGTGGGCTTAAACATATCCAGTTGGTTGATTGTACAGATGTGTCTATTACTAATAATATTTTTTATAATGCAGGTGAAGTAGTTATTGAATTGAATGAATCCCCGTCTGATATTATAAATAATACTTTTGTTGATAACGCTAATGTTATAGAGAATTTATTGCCGAATAATGATAAGTCTGTAGTTAGGAATAATATTTTTTATGAGAATAATGTTGCGATAATAGCAAATCCATTATGGGATACTGACCATAATTGTTTTTGGGGAAATAATGAAGATTTTTCTGGGTTAGTTCCTCGATGGGAAAAGCACAATAATATTAGGATAGATCCATTATTTGTTGATTATGATAACGATAATTTTTATTTAACTCCTGATAGTCCATGTATTAATATTGGTCAAGAAGATACTGCTCCTGACGATGATTTTAATGGAGTGGAGAGGAGACAGGATATAGGGGTAGATATTGGTGCTTATGAGTTTTTCCCTATTCCTGAATATATATATAATTTTTCAAACGTTTTACAGAGTGATGTTGTAAATAATGTTTTTATATATGATACTTCTCTTGATGATATTAGCCCTGCATGGAAACAGGATATTTTTAAGGGGTGGCATGTTGAGAATGGTGATTTTCCCGATATTGTTTATTTGATAATTACTGATGAAGGGCTAGATATTGTAAACGCTAGTGATAATACGTTATGGATGAAGTTTTCATCATCGGTTGATAATGCTATTGATGGTGATTCTGCTATAGATGCTATATTTGCTATGAATGGAATTATTTATTGTTCAAAAGGTGAAGTGAGTAGTGTTTATGGTGGTCTTGTCGAAATTGATTTTGTTAATGATGAAATTAGGAATCCCAGGGAATCTTCTTATTATAATTATGATGGTAATATTTTAGATAGAAATGCAGCGTCAGGATATATTGTTTCCGTTGGCCCTGAATTAAATAGTGGTGTTGTTAAGACTATTCATGGGGCAAGGATTGATGGTGATGATTTTATTGCTGTGGGATCAGACGATGGGATTGTTGTCATTAAGAATTCTTTGTCTGAATTTAGTTATGCTGCCGGTAAGGATGTGGGGAGTGTTTTTATTACTACTGATGATAAACTTTATTATACACCAATAGTAGATGGTACGGTTGGAGTTTTTTATAATATTTCCAGTGATACTGGTGATAGGGTAACCCCTGATTATACCTATGATACTACCCCTGTACCAGCTACCGCTCCTGATATATTATCATCAAATGTGAATAATATTTTTATTATGGTTGGAGAATCTTCCTATCAGGAGAGTGAAATAACTTTATCTAATTTACTCTATGTGGCAACTGATGAGGGAATTACAGTTATTAATGCCAACGAAGGTAATCCTGGGAGTTCAGAGAAATATGGGTATAGTAAACATTATGGATTAGTAACAAGTAGTAATCCTAAATTAGATTTTAAGGTTTTTCATGGCGATGTAAGTGATTTCTATTATTTAAGAGTTTTTGGTAATCTTTTGTTTTATGTTGCAAAGGATATCGGAAATGATGTTTTATATGCTTACGATAGAAAATCGTTCAATATTAGACTGATGAGAACCACTAGCCTGCCTTCTCGTAATATTAGTGGATTAAGTATTATCGAATCATCATAATTCTGCATTTTAGTCCGATATTTTATTTATAAAAAATAAAGTATTATAAAAGAGTAGTTTTACCGTTTTATTGACTTAAATTCAACATTGGCAATAAGTTATGGCAAAGAGTTACCAGGAAGAACAACAGGACTCTTATTTAGGTAGGGGTTGGGCTGAAGATGTTTTTGAGAGAACGATAGTTCTTGATAGGCAGGGTGATATCGCGATTGTTAGTGGTTTGTACAATTTATCCAATGCAATATTTAGGCGACTTAAAACGCCGCTTGCATGGTATCCTGAATATCCTTGGTATGGTAGTCGTCTTAATGAAATGATAGGTAAGGGAAATTCTTTTGAGAATAGAGAGTTAATAGGGACATGGATTGAACAATCTTTATTGTTCGAAGAGAGATTCGTGGATGGTACATTAGATATATCTGTGGATAAAAATGCTCGTGATCATAGGGCTGTTGATATCGCAATCAGTGTTCAAGTTGTCGATTATCCTGACCCATCTTTATTTGTTTTTAGTTTTTTCCTTAAAACCGGTACTCTTGTTGAATCAGAGATTGCATAATAAGGATCGATATATATGGCATCATTAATAGACGTTAATACGATAGTCCCTCCTGTTAGTGAAGTGGTTGCAGATCAACTGATGAATTACGTTAATACTGTTAAAGGTGGAGATGTAACTGATGTTGATGTTGGTAGTAAAATGTGGACTTTCATGTATACTAGTGGTAGGCAGAAGGTTGATTTATACTATAAGTTATATCAGTTTAAGAAACAAAGTTTTATATTATATGCAACTGGAAAGCATCTTGATTTGCATGGACAAGAGAGGGGTGTTTTTAGATTACAGCCTAATTATGCTGAAGGTGTTGCCACTTTTTATAGAGAATTACCATCGCCAGTTGAACTTAGGATCCCACAAGGGCTAGAAGTAACAACAAGTTCAGATTCACCTGATGAAGAAGTTATTACTTTTGTTACTACTGAATCTGGTACAATTGTTCCCAATCAATTGAGTACTGAAATAAGTATTAGATGTACAATTCCAGGGGAATCCGGTAATTTGGCTGCTGGTGCTCTAAATAGAATGCCTAATCCGCCATCTGGTGTCCATAGGGTTGTAACTACATCTACTACTGGTGGGACGAAACAGGAAACAGATGAAGATTATAGAGCAAGAATTATTGTTGCCCTCGAGTCTCTTGGAAAAGGTACATTGGCTGCTATTACTAATGCTATTATGGGAGTTCAGGGCATTAGAACGGTATCAATAACTGACCCAACTCAAATAATAATTGCAGCAGAATATTATCTTGAAGATGGTGTTTCAGTTAAGTGTTGTTATCTTCGTACATTAAATGCTACCATAGCAACAGATAGAGTTTCATTATACATTACCGATGGTTCTCAGGCGGGGACAAAAAGATTAAAGGTATGGAATAGGGATAGCCATGATGTTGAGCTTACTGAAGATTTTAATAATATAGACAATTTTGATGAATTAATACGTAACATTAATACCACTAGAAAGAGTTACGAACTTACTGATGGGGCAAGGATTATTGGTAAATTTTTAACAATTCAGCCCGAAGGAATGGAACTTGAAGATATTTATTTTGATGTTGTTCCAGGATCTACGAGTGGACTAAAATATACATTTGCTTATGGCGATGATATTAGAACATTAGAGATTTATGATAATGTCCCGAATGTTGGAGTGTTAAGGGATTTATTAAACGCTCAGTCATCAATTTGTAATATTAATACTTATGTTGTGTATGAAGAAGAACTTCCGGTATTCTTATTATTAGATGGGTTAGGGGATGAAATTAATTTTGTTATTCCAACGTATCAGCCAGTAATTGCACTGACACCTGGGCAGACCGATATAGATGGTACCCCGTATGAGTTAGGTTTATTGGAAGTATCATCGTCTAGCACTTCATCTACGTCACAGAGTTCTGATTCATCAATATCTAGTATTTCGTCAGAGTCGAGCCCTCTTTCAAGGAGTTCTGAATCTTCACTTTCCAGTGAATCATCCGATAGTTCAAATTCTTCTTTATCCAGCAATTCATCGCAGTCATCAGATATTCATAGTTCTTCTTCTGTTTCGAGTGCTGTTTCGGATAGCTCAGATTCATCTAATTCTGATAGTTCGCTATCTTCTATGTCTAGCGACTCTTCTGAATCAAGTGAATCTTCATCTTCATTTGTCCTTCAGTCTGGGCAGAAAATAACAGTTTTTAAGGATACTGGTATTGTTACTGTGAGGTACGTGTACGATGGCGCACTTTATAACCCGGTTCAAGTTGCGGATAAATTTAAGAGTAATGGAAGTAATCTGATAAGTGCAGAAATATTCGGAGAGAAGACAGGTACGGCTGACACTAGAAGAATTTATGAGATAGAGGCACAAAATGCTTTGAAAGTTCCTGATGATATTGGTTCAAATGAGGGGGAATTAGGCGAATACATGGATACTGTTTGGCAGGTTAGGCCTGGTAGTATTACTGTTTTACCGGTACCTCATGCGTTACCTATGTCTAATGATTTAAGGCAGGCTGTTGAAGATGCGATTAATGAAGTTAAGGCCGCTGGTATTGAAGTTATTATAGAGGAGCCACAGGTAGAATTTGTGGATGTTTCTATCTCTGTAGGTATAAATTTAGAGAGTGGTGCTGATGAGAATGCAATTAAGGAATTGATTATTGATAATTTAACGGCTTATATAAATCAGTTAGAGCAGGACGAAGTAGCATATTGGGAAAGAATAATAGCAGAGGCTAATCCCGATGAAGAAGGATTACTTTATACAGAAGTTTTAAGCCCATCGACTGATATAATTCCTCCAGCAGGAGGATTTTTGAGAGCCGGTAATATTGAATTTGTATAAGATAGGTAATTATGCCTGATAGAAATTCTGAGATAAAACAAATTTTTGAAAACATGCTGAAAATGTTTCTTGAGTGGGACGGCCCGTACAAGGAAGATAGTGTTGATAGGGTACTTCTTAAGACAGAGGCTAATTCTTTATATAAAATAAAGAAAGATGTAGACAGTAATCTTCGTGCACGTTTTATTATGACAGCAAAAGGAAATGACCTTGATATAATCGGTGAAGGGATGAATAGACCAAGATTAGCCGGTGAAATTGATGAGGCATATAGAAAAAGACTTATTATTAACGATACATTTTTTAATGATTCTACATTACAGGGAATAAAAAACGCAATTAGAGGTTATTATGGAATAGACGTTGATAATGATGATTATGATGATACTAAAGTGGTTGAAGTTTATAGAGAAGCATTAAAGGGTGGCGAAGATTTTATTGAAGAAGCAAAATTCTTGGGAGAAGAAACGAAAGAGGGGAAAATAGAAGTCCATTTAATGATGGTTCAGACTGGTGATGAAGTTATCATAAGTAGGGCTGAACTTTTTGATAAAATATATAAAACGAGAGCAGCAGGAGTATTGTTGTACCTTATCTTTCATGGAAATTTTAAAGATAATTTTAGAATGAAGTTGGAAGATAAAGCGTCTTTGACAGGTAAAATTAAAGGAGAAATATTAGGTAATTTAGATGGCGAAGTTGTCAGGGATGACTGGTGCAGGGGTATCCCCATATTACAAAGACACGACATAATTGATATTAGAACTAAAGGTAATGTCAAGGAGCAAGATTATGATTTACTTGTAGGTACGGATGAAGGGGCAGCGAAAATAGGGTTTACAGATCATGATGGAACTGAGAATAATGCTCCTGGGAAAAGGTTTGAAGATGATGTTTCATACGGAGTAATGACATCTAGGAGAGTACACCGATTATTGGACGGTGAATCATTTACTTTGCCAAAGGATTTTCAGATACCGTTACGTTTAGGGCAAAGAGAAGAAATCGTATTATTTAATCACGCAGACAACAATGTGAGAGAAGTGGTTAGAGTTGAACCGGCTGATTCACATGATATTAGATTAAGGATAGATGATGGCACTACAGATTTAAAGGCTACTTTACAGGTTGTTCCCAAAGAATTTAATGGTGACGATATGGTTTATTTTGGGGATGATATTTTAACTGATTATCTAATGACCGGTAAATGGAGTAATATTAACGAAGGAAAATTAATAGAAGATGCTGATATAGAATTAGATTATGATGCTGTATTAGATGAATATGAGACAGATGGATATTATATTTCACCTCCCATCGATGGTGATGGTATGACAAAATTCGGAATGGTGAAGTGGATTTATAATACCGGAGATATATCAGTACAAATAAGGACTGGGCCTTCCGAAGCATATCTCAATGGTTTAGGAGATGGGGATGATTGGGGAACTGAATATGTAACCAATACTGGAGAATTTATTGTTGAATCTGTTGATGCTTTTTTTCAGTTTAGGGTAAATTTGAGTGGTACTATATATAAAGCCCCAATTTTTAGGCTGGCAGAATTTTTCATTGAATATTGGGACATTCCTATCAGTGGCATAGAAGAAATATTTGACAATATAGATGCCGGTAGTGATTTAGTGGTCGCTATGGCTAGTAGTGTTATTGGTCAGACTACGGTAGTACCGGCTAATCCTTATGGGAATGGAGGGAGTAATCCTACGCTTGAATTACAAAAAATGCAATGGCTTACTACTGTACAGCCAGTAAGGATGCCAAGAATTAGAAATAGAAGATGGACATTATTCTATGGAGTGAAGGCTATAATAACAGAATACTTTACGAGAGATGCTATTCATCAATACGAGAGAGAAGTTGTCTGCTTGTAAAAGGAGTGTAATATGGATTTCGAATTAAATAGTAATGAGATCAGGAAAATCGATGCTTTGTTGCATGGTGGTAAGAAAAGGAAAGTCTATAAGTATCATGAGCAAATGGATTTTTTGAAGAACATTAAAGGTGAGATTTTTGCTACAATGCTTCATAAAAATGGAACTTCTGAGACGCGACATGTTCAGAATATTGTTGTTGAAAGATGTAGTATCTTGATTGCCAGAGTTTTGATAGGTGAGGCTTTGCCAACAGGGGCAACATTTCAGGATATTTATGGTCAGGATACCATAGAGAAGTTAAGGGGCATTACTCACTTGGCTATTGGTTTTGGTAAGCCGTCTGAATCGTACAATAGTGGCCTTGGGAAATATATTGCTGAAAGTGGCGATGATATTACCGATGTATTAAATATTCAGGGTTTACCGCAGGATTGGGATAAAACGAATCCACCAGGTTCGACAGTGTTGGGTGGTAGGATGCTGGAAGATGGGGATGCTTTATGGGCAAATATAGATAAGCCAATACTGGTAAATGAAGTTGGTAGGAAGAAATTCCAGAAAGTGCAATATCTTAATACTGATTTTACGGTTAGCGCATATCCCACACATATTATAGAGCTTGAATGTGAGTTTGGTGATCTTGAAGTTGTCGGTGGTTTAATGGAGATGGGTTTATTTGGAGGAACCGTTGAACCTTTCGATAGGGATTATATTGTTATCAGTCAGCTTCAGGAATATGGTGATATGGTTAACTATAGGACTTTTAAAATATGGCATAAGTCGAGTACTGATAGACTTATGATAAGGTGGAGAATAACAGTACCGTTGAATGATGCTCCGATGGAACCGGCTGATTAATTATGGGAAAAAGAAGTTTACCAAACTGGTGTTGTGGTGCTAAAAAAGCATTTGTTGATGTCGGCAATATGCATATGCTTGAATATTTGATTAAGGAATATGAGTTAAAGCATGTTGCCGAGATAGGTGTATTTACCGGCGGTTTGACAGGGAGAGTTATTAAAGGGTGCAAGGGTATTATTGAAAAATATTATTGCGTTGATCCCTGGAAACCTTATCCTGAAAATTATGATAGAACCCCAAGACCAGAAGAACTTACGAATGAATATTGGGAGAAGATTTATAATCGCATTGCTGGAATGGCAAGAAATAATAGTGAAATATCTATTATTAGGGATACCTCTCTCAATGCTGTAAATTCGATAGATGATTTTTCATTAGATTTAGTTTATATAGATGCTATTCATGATGAAGAAAATGGATTAGCAGATATTATAGCGTGGATGGATAAAGTAAAAGATGGTGGTTTTGTGAGTGGTCACGATTATCATGCGAGATTTCACGGTATGATAAAGGCTATTGATAAAGTTTTCGGAATGGATGTAGAGGTATTGCAGGATTCAAATTGGTTCGTTAGAATGATTTCCGATAAAAGAGAATTATATAAACCTGCGTAAAAAAGGTTAATAAATTATGCCAAACGTCAATGAACAAGACAAGAATTTTAAGAAGGTTAGGTTTTATCAAGATAAAATATTACTTGAGACTGAATTAAATGAACTCCAGGATGTCCAGAATAGAAGGTTTGAGGATTTCGTTTATGATTCTATTGGTAATTGCGTAATATATGGTCTTGATGTTGCTGCTGATACTGGTTGGGATGTTACAGTTAATACTGGTCGATCATATACGAACGGTAAAATTGTAACAAGTAAAGGTGGGGATGATACATTAACTATTGTAGACCCGACGACTTACTCTGGCGATTTGACTCTTTATATCATAGCTAGACCAGTTGAACCTGTTTATCTTCCTCAAGGAGAGGGTGATAAGGGGTGGGAGTATGGAGTTGGAGAACCGACAACTTATAGGACAGAAGAATCTTATGAGATAGTTGTTGCCCAAGAGGGTGCTGCAATCACTGTTGGTGGAACTATATATGCTGTCGAGTTACCGACTAATCCTGAACTTTACGTTGAATTAGCAAGGGTTTTACGTCCTGATACGGCTACTGATATTAACGATTGCACCATTAGGGATACAAGACCTCATCTTCTTATGAGATTGGCTGAGATAGTTAATAAGCGGGTTTATGAGAAAGCAGAGCAACAATATGATGCTCCTGGTAATATGGCATCTGCCAGTACATTGTTGATTACACCTGGGACAAATACTGCCGATGAAAGAGATAGAATAGGGGCAGATTTAAATGTAACACCATCTGAATTAACTAATGCTGATGGTACAAAAATATGGGATACAAATGGTGATCTTATATCGGTTGTATCAATAGTAACTAAAGATATTGATGGGGAGACATTACCTGAGGCTACCGTTACATTATCCGGAGATGTCGCTGAAAATGTCTATGTCCCTATCGTTGGTGGAAGCAGTTTATTATTGTCAGAGAATTTTGATTTTGAAAATGGGACTACTGATCCGACAGATTGGGATAAAGTAGGGTCTCCATTATATAGTACTGATGGGTCTGAGAGTTATACCGGTAATAAGTGTGTGAAGGTAAGTGATGGTAATTCTTATGCCAATGCAAATTTTGTTCCGGTGTCTGTTGGTGTATCTTATCGACTTGGAGCATACGTTAGGGCTGATAGTCCTTCGGCATTGACGTTCCAATTTAAGGCAAATTGGTATAATAGTGGATTTTCTTTTGTTAGCAGTTCTACTGTAGATGTTACAGTTACTAATGATAATTATGCTAAGTATACAGCAATTGTTACTGCTCCTGCCGGTGGTGTTTATTTAAAATTGGAATTGGATGGAGATGGGACTAATGGAAGTAATTATTTCTGGGTTGATCATGTTGATATGTTGCAGGTTACAGAGCAAAGCCAATTTCCGTTAGTTATTCATTATGGTTATGAATATACGCTGGCTAATTTGCCTGCAAATTTTGCAATGGCTGATATTTCTTCTGGTGTTTCTATTGATATGGCTATTCAGGAGATACTGGGGAATAGATATTTTGATGGGTCATTGCCTATTGCCCCTGATGGTACCAATTCAGTTGATAAACGATTAGTTCAGCAGTACGATGAATTGCATACCCATAGACATAAGGGTATTATATCTCCGCGGCTTGAAGGTCGTGATGTTGATATTCTTAATCCCCCAGGAACGACTTCTCAATTAACGACAGAAGATCATATTACAACGGTTGGAACGGGTGCTGCCGATGACAATAATGCACATGCTTTATCTTCAAAGAATATTGATGTAAATGCTGATGAATCACCATATACCATTCTCCCCAAAACTGGAACGCACGGGGAAACAGACGTTTCTATTGCCGACCATATATTGGAAGTTGGTACTGGCATACCGGACGCTGATAACCCTCACGGATTAGATTCTTCTGATATAGAACATAATGCTGAAACATTTCCTGACAGTAGTTTTAAAACTATTGAAGATGCACTTTTTGACAGGGTTAAAGATTTAAGTGGCGATGGTATCGTTCGTGGTTTCCATTTAATGGCAGAAGATAGCAATTATATCAAGGTAACAGATGGCTATGGATATGTGAATGGGAAAAGAGTAAGAGTAGGGGATAGTATCATAATGATGAGTGTTACATCCGAATCTACTACTGATAAAACATTCAGGATATCTGGGGCTCTTGTTAGTGATGATATTTATATCGTGTATTTTGGCGCTAATACTTATTATAGGTGGGTTGCTACAGCCTTTGCCGATAGTGGAATTTTAAAGGTTACAATAAATGATGCAGCTCTTGTTTATAATTATGATGGAGCAGGGATAGTAAATTATGAAAATTTACAGTGGGATAATAATGAGAAATTTGAGGCTCAATTATCAGCTACTTATACTCAAATATCAATAGATGATCTTGTTACTACTAATGATAGGATTGATATAGTTGTATTGGGTGATAATGGGGTTGTAAGTGTAGTTAAGGGGGTTGAAGATGGTAGCAGGTTGAAGCCACTTGTCCCTAATAATAGTACGAAAATAGGTGAAGTTTATGTTAATTATGCTACTGGGACTGATGTTATAGGTTATGATGATATCGGTGATTATAGATTTAGAATAGACTGGAAGCATAGTGGTAGTGGGTCTGGTGGTTCTCCAACTGGTGGGAATCCTAGTGAGAGTGAATACAGTGCATGGCAGCAATTACAAGTATTAGAAACTACTGTTGAATATTACAGACAGTTATTTGTAAGTTCTGCTGATCTTGGATTGTCTCTTTCTCAAATGGCAGTTGAATCATTCATAGATTATGCTTATATGGATGATGCAAATAGTAGCAATGTACAACTGGATAATAGAGATGTTTATTTAGGAGCAAATGAAGTTCCTACTCAGGCGACTGATCTTGTTGCTGATTGGAGAAATTTTTCTCCAATTGGAGGTACCGGGACATGGGTTTCAAAATCTTTTGTTGATCAGCATGCAATAGGTGTTGTGAATAAAATAGGGAGTGAGAATCCTACTTTTGAGAGTGGTGTTCTTGATCCTGATAACTGGACTAAAACCGGTTCTCCTGTGTTTAGTACAGATGGTACGAAAAGTTATGCTGGTGATAATGCTGTTAAGGTTAGTTTTGGTAACGGTTATACGATGACTAATTTTGTATCTGCTGAAGTAGGGAAATCTTATAATATATCAGCATTTATTAAGGCAGAAAGTACTAGTGTTGCGTATCAACTTAAGGTGTTATGGTTTACTATTGCCGATGTTCCTATTGGTAGTTCAGTAGTAAATATTGATACAAGTAATTCGAGATATGCAGAGTATACTGGTGTTGTTGTTGCTCCAAGTGGTACTGCAAAGATGAAAATGCAGTTAGATGGTGATGGGGCGAGTGGGAGCAATGAATTTTGGATTGATAATGTTGGGATAGTTGAACTGTCAAATATTGAATCTGTTTTATTTTTTGTTAGAGATGAAATGAATGGTGGTGGAAATGAAGTAAAATATTATTTATCTAATGACGGGAGTGTTCCTGTAACTCAAGTTACACCAAATTCATTGCATACTTTTGATTCTCCTCTTACTATTGGTAGTCAATTAAGGGTTAAGATTGAAGTAATACCAGATAATAATAGTGGGGATAGTCAACCGAGAGTTAATAGTTTTTCCTTGGTATGGGGTATTGGTGATGGGCATAATCATAATGGCGAGAATAGTTCCAATACACTTGGCGATGATCCTGCTGTAGATGATTTGGGTGTTATCGGAAATCTTCATTTAACAGACAATGAATTTGAGATTCCGGATGTTGCAGCGTTATTGTCTTATTTGACTCCTCCGGCACCGCCGGTATTAGGTGGGGAAGATACTGGAAATGGGGCACATCCTGTGGATAATGGGCCAAATGATATGAGACAGGATTGGGCTAATTTAGGGTTTTTATCAAGTAATGCTTATATTCCTGCTGATGCAGTTCTATTGCCTGGTACGAGTATTACGATTGGTGCTCATCATAGTGGTGTGACCAATTTAAGTGGTACAGCATATAATATTACCGGTTATATATATCCGGCAGATCAGGGCTATTTGGAGGCTACGATAGATGGTCAGGTGATAGCGACATTGAATTTATCTGATGTTTGGGGAGATGTTATTTATACAGATAGTTCTCAGAGTAAGGTTAATATTTTGCCGAGGACTGCTACAGAACAAACGGATTACCCAGTAACTGTTGGCCCTCATGGAACTATAGAGTTAACAGAAAGAATGACATATGTTCCACCACAAACATCTTTGCCATTCCCTTATTATCAGACTGCACAGTATAGATTAATTTTTAATCCGTATGATTGGCAGAATAATAATAGTGTTTATGGGCAAGAGGAGTTGGGTGTTATCGTAATTACGCATTATACGAATCCGACTAAAACAACAATCATAGGGTCGGCTTCGTGTCCGAGTGTCTTTAATGATGTAGGATAAAAAAACGATATTTTTGTTATAAAAAATAAAGTATAGAGATAATAAATTGGAGAAATAAATGGGATCAAATATCAGCCCCTCAGGTGCAGTTGTTAATGTAACGGAAGCCGGTGGTAATACCTATAAGGCATTATCAGGCATATCATGGCTAACTGTTGGTGATGTTATGAATATTGCATCTACGTGTAATAACGTTGCAATGAAAACGTACAGGGATACTAATACGCTCAGAGTAGATTGGTCTGAGTTTGGTAGAAGTGTCGAGTGGTTTGATGCTGATACTGTTTTTAGTGGAACTCCAAATAAGGCTACCATTGCAGATATTAGTGCTGGGACTAGCCCATTGGCTCAGTTTGCACTTGGGTCTACTGGGGTGGTGTCTGCTAATGATAATGCAAGAGCTTCTGTGAGATATTATGATCCTCATGGTGTTTATGATGAAGATGAAAGTAGTTATGCTACCGATAAATTTAGGGTTGATACGTTTGCCCCACTTTACAATACTACTGCGCTTATAGAAGAATTTTCAGGTGAAAATTATAGATTTACGAAGAATGCTGTTGATTCATTTTTGAATAATAGTGGTGTTACTTTAGGTAATGCTGACTGGAATTCTGCTCTTGATATAACTCCTGCTGTTGGTGGTGAATTAAGTTTGCAGGTTGCTTATAATAATTTGATTTATCCTAATCGGAATTATGTTGGGACAGTACCTAATGGTAATAATTATTCTGGTTTAACAGGAGTAAGGACTTACTATAGACTTCTTGAGGGGACTGGCCCTTATAACGGTGGAACGATTACATTTCATGGTTTGTCAAATGCGTTAAGTGAGATTCAGGGTAAGACAAATATTGAAGTTTATTTACATCTTCCTGGTGTTGCAACGTATCAGTTTGGTGGTGGATTTGAGAATGGAAGCATTTTTCAAGATCTTGGTATTTTCCAGAATAATCCTGGTGGATGTTTAGCATTTACCGGTGGATCTGGTGAAAATGTTGATTTTAGTTTTGGTACGATAAGTTCGGCTTTATCAAATTATAAATGTTTTATAAAAATTAAAGTTAAAAATACTAGTGTGACATTAAATAGGATCACATTTAGTCCTACATATGCATAATTGGAGATAGGCAATGCCGATTCAAGAGAGTATTATTGAAAGTCTTGCTGTTAAGCATATTCAGAATGTTGGTTTTTCTACTCAGGCAAAGGACTTTACTCAGGAAGAGAGATTAGTTCCTAATCCTCATCTTGTTATATCAAAAGAGATTCCGGCTGAGGAGTGGCAGACATTGACTCCTACTCAAGCAATAGCATTGGGTAGAGTAGAGAAGCATGTAGTAAAAATGACTGCTGATTCAACAACGGGAACACCTGGGAATGAAAAAGCATTCTATGCTGATGCAGCAGAAGATATAGAAAATCCGGGAACTGGTTTATTGTCAGGTTTTCTGGTTGTGCCAGGCTCATCCTTGTGGATAGTTGAGCTTTTTGAAGATAATGGTTCTGGGACTGCTCCTGATTATGGTAGTCCGATTGTACTTGGAAAGGGGAGTACATGGGCTATAGATGCTCCTACGGGCGTTTTATGGTTAGAGAGCGGTACTACTTTAAATGCTTTTACTAAACCATTCTGGCTTGTTGGTCATACATTTGTAGGAAAAACTCTTGATATATACGAAAATCAGGAACAAACTTTCGATAATTTATTAAGTAATTCATCTTTTGAATCTTGGATTTTAGCTAGTAATGTTCCTGATGGTTGGTCAAAGGGGACTGGCGCAACAGCAGAAGATAATGATGCAGCCGATGTTCATTTCGGTGGATCTTCATTAAGTATAGCGCAGGTACCAGGGCCGTCATTTTTTGTTAGGCAAGATGCTCCAGGGTTTGTATCTACCATAGGTAGCGGGTGGGCTGGACAAGATGTTACATTTAGTGTTTATGCTAAAGCAAGTGGTGGTACTGCACAAACAGTTAAGTTACGTATAGAAGATGGAGTTGGTAGTACGGAGCAGTTATTTAGTATAGCCGGTAATTTTGAAAGATATAAAATTACTCATAGAATGTCAGTTGGATCAACACGTATAAGAGTTTTTATTGCTCCAGAAGGTTTTAGCGCAGCAACGCAGACTATCAATTTGTGGGTTGATGGGGCAATGTTAACTTTTGGGTCGGCAACAGTTCCGTGGGCTCCACGAACTGCAAATGACACTTATCCTAATGCGTTAGGTAATGATCTTTCTATAGGTGGTAATTTAGGTGTTGTTGGTACTGCTATTATCGGTGGTGCGACATCGGTTCCTTCTCTTAATGTTAATGCTGGTGGAATAACTAATGCTGGTGCTATTTCAGGAGCATCTACGATTGCTATGGGTGGGGCTCTTACGGGAGTGACTACTATTTCTGCATCTGGGTTGATTACCGGAAATGGTTTAAATAATAGTAGTGGAGGTATAACTAATGCTGGTGCTATTTCAGGAGCTACTACTATTTCTGCATCAGGGTTAATTACCGGTAATGGGTTGAATAATAGTAGCGGTGGGATAACGAATGCTGGCGCTATTTCTGGAGCGTCTACTATTGCTATGGGTGGTGCTCTTACCGGTGTAACTACTATTTCTGCATCAGGGTTAATTACCGGTAATGGGTTGAATAATAGTAGCGGTGGGATAACGAATGCTGGCGCTATTTCTGGTGTTACTACTATAGGTGCATCAGGAAAAATTACAGCCGGTTCATTTCAGGGACCAGCATTTTATTTTGAGGCAACAGGTTCTGGTGGTGGGCAAATTGACTATGATACTACCAATGATGTTGTGCAACATCTTAACGGTGGGACAGCTGCAGGTGGATTATTTGGTAGGATAGGAATAAATCCAAGTTATGCTAATGCAATAACTGCATTAAATACATTAGGTGGCCCGAATAGTTTGCATGTATTGAATAATGCACATATAGGGGGGAAATTAGGAATAGGAGTAAATCCTCCGAAGGCTGATTTTCAGTATAAAGATGTTTTGGGTATTTTAGATTTTGATTCTGGGGCTAATGCATCTACTTGGTTTACCAGAAATATTTACTATAGTGGTACTTATAAACGTTTAGTAGCCGATAATGATGCTGCTATGTTTGGTATTAATGCTGCTGGGGAATTTCAATATTTTGGTAATACCGATGCAAATACTGCTATAGATAGTCTAGTTAGTATATCAGAAAGATTTAGTGTTAAAAAATCAGGGCAAACAACTATAACTATGCCAGGTGGTGGGTATAATGCTACGTCAGGATTGACTGTTAAGTCTAATGTTGCTAGTGCAAGTGTTGGGGCAAGTTCAATAATTCATAATGAAAGTAATTCCCCGCTTGCTTTTGCTTCACTATCTTTTCGTCAAGGGAGTAATGTTGTTTCACCAAATAGGGGTGCTGACATATTCACTTATTATAATCCATCTGTAGCTGATACGTATGACTTAAGTATAAGGCAGATAACTGATGCTGGGGTTGCCTTTAAGGATAGTGTTAGTAATATTATCTGTCTTATTGGTGCTAATGGTACCATATTTAGCGAAGGTAATTTTATAGGTAGGTCAGATAATACTTCTGATTTAGGTGGTATTAATAATAGGTTTGCTAATTTGTATATGGCAAGTACAATAGAGTTTGCTCATACGTCAGAAGGTGTGATAGGTCATGCTGTTCATACTACTTATCATGCGCAGGATACTAGCGTGTATGGTGGTAATACAACGGGTGGAGGTAGAAGCGGTGGTGATGTTAATCTAGTGGCTGGGACAGCAACTTCTGGTGCTGGTGGAGATGTATATGTTACTGGAGGAAATGCTATCACTGGCTTTGGTGGAAATGTCTATGTTGGTTCTGGTTATGGTAGTAGTGGAGAAGGGTTCGTTTCAATTAATGGTAGTTATGTTGGCATAAATGACATTACTGTAGCTGATGCTAAAATAAGTAGTGTTAAAACTATAGAATTTGATTCATCTGATTATGCTGAAATAAAACATGGCGATGTATCTAGTGGGTCATCTGATGGTTTTTCGTTGGAAGCAGGTTCTACAACTAGTACTAGTTCTGGGGTTTCGGGTGGATGGATGGGGATGTATGCTGGTCATAGTCCGGCTGATGGTGGCTCTGGTGGTGGGGTTGAGATAAAAGGTGGGAATGATTATAACACGACTCCTGGAAGTGAAGGTTACGGTGGTAGTGTATATATATATGCTGGATATGGTGGAATAAATGATCGTAATGGTAAGGTTTATCTTAATGGTAAAGCAATAGATATTAATGGGGCTGATATAGAAGATGCAAAGTCAATATATTTTACGAGTTATAATGATGCATATATTGTGCATCCTGACACTAGCTCTAATAGTGCTGATAACATGTATATACGAGGTAGCAGTAGTACAAATACCTCTGATTATGCAGATGGTGGAGATGTTAGGATAGATGGTGGCGATGCATTGCTTAGTGATGGTGGTGAAGGTGGTACTATCAATATTAGGGGTGGTGATGGAAAGCAATCAGTTGAGGGATATGGTGGGGATGTTAATATTAATGCTGGATATGGTTTTCCATTTAATAGTCCTATTAATAATGATGGAACAATTTCTATAGGTGGTAAAACCATTACCTTTAACCCTGCTTCCGCAAGTAACGGTGGATATGTCTCAGGACATTTAACAGTACTTACAGGGACTACTGGTGCTGGCGCATCATCGGGTGTAACTCTTCCTACTGGTTTTACATCAGACAATTGCGTTCTTATTAATTATGAAGTTGAGGCATTTAGTAATATATGGTATAGTATGAATTATCCTGTTTTTACTTTTGGCTCTTTTTATGCTTATTTTAGTAGTTCTTCAGCTTTACAAATATATCATAATCATGCTAATTTACAAACTAAAGGTTATAGGATAACATTATATAGACAATATTAGAAAAGACAAATTAAAATAAATTTCATGGAGACAATCAATGTCAGATGTCTACTCTCTATATACACAGAATGGTGTGCCGGTATCTAGAAAAATATTTGAAAAAGTAGTTTTCAAATATGATTTGAGTATAACGCCGACTGATCTGATAGCATTCCAGGATATAATGATTACCAGTTTTGAAAATTTCCTGTTTGCTACACGCGGGCAGCTTAATGGTGTTTATAAAACTAAATTCAATACTGAAACAGAAGAATTTGAGCCTGGATTGGTTACATCTTTACAGCAGGCAGTAGTATTATCTCCTACCAGTAATTATGAGTTAAAGATAACTAAGGGAAAAGCATATATAGGTGGGCAGGCTGTTGATATCCCATTAAATGATTATGTTGAAGTTCCCGATAATGATGTCTATCCAGATCTTGTGGTATTACACCTTATATTAGAAAGATTAAATAGTAATTTTATACCTGTTGCTCTTGGTGAGCCAGGCTTTGCTGTTATAGATGGGAAACATACGTCAGATAGAGTAGAATCGGGGTATAGATTAAGGTTAGTGGATACGCTTCCAACAGAGATGGATGCTGATGGGAATATACTGTTTCATGAAATTGCAAAGTTAGTTAGACCGGAAATTCTTAAAACTCAATCTGAAGTTTTCTTAGATAAGATGGATGGGACACATGATGAGGGTGTCAATTGGGCAAAATATGAGGCTAATCTTAATATATTGACTGTAGAAAAAGTTACCTATTTAACATATGGTGGCGAAACGATTATTAAGATTCCGTCTGCTATTACTCAGTCAAAGTGGGATGCATTAAATAATAATGGGATGTCGAGTGATCTTGTCCCAGGTGTTTATTATGTTCCTTATACAAGAAATATTTTAATTGTATTATCTGATGTCAGTTTGATTTCCCAGGAGAGAATATGGTATTTGCCTCATACGGCTGAGTTAGAGCTTACTGATATGCGATATATCATAGAAGATTTACCGAGTGTTATCAGTGCTGCCAATCAGGCTGTTGAAGATATTGGGATTCATACTACTAAATTTTTTGAGGCGTATGTTCCTGACGGTTTGCAAGATGAGTTAACTAATGGAACAGCTAATACTTTTTGGGTTTTACCAATAGCAGAAGATGAGTCGATAGCAGTTTATCTAGACGAAGCGCTAGTTAATGGTGCTCTTTATACAGTTACGAATGTTGTAGATAGAACGTATATAAAACAAGGTGAAGAGGTAACAGAAGAATGGGGAAGAATTGTTTTTCTTGTTCCACCGGCATCCGGACAGCGTTTAACGGTTGATTTTTACCATGATGCTCATACATTATATGTTGAAAATGCCAAACATGAATCTCATAGGAATGATATTGATGCTCATCCTAATTACATAAATAATAATGAGTTTGAAGAGCATACAAAAAATCTTAATGGATCTAATCCTCCAATAGGTACTGTTGTTGCTCATGATAACAGGTATTATACTCAAGAAGAACTTGATCATCCGACTACAGGGAAGTCTGATAAGGGGCATGATCACGATACTGAGTATTCTACAATTATTCATCAGCATCAAATATCTGATGTCGATACTCTTCAATCGTTACTTACCAAGATAGAAGATAATCTGGGAGTTTATGATAAAACAACCAGATTGATTATGGAAAGGGTTACTCAGGATGTAAATGGTGTAAATACAGTTTTTGAAGTTGATAGTTTATTGTTAGAAGATGAGACTTCAAGGCTTGTTGGTGTAAGGGCAGATTTGACTGATGATAGTACCAACAATCCTATTATATTGGAATTATTATATAATCCTAGTTTTGGTACGGTGACTTCTCTTCCGGATAATTTTACTGTTAGAGATACTGTTGCTGACTTTCCTACCGATGGGTCTCTTGTTGGTGGTCATATAAATCCTAATACAGCTAATGGTACCCCTCAGGTTTATGAAATAATTTCGAATACAGCCACTACTATTACTGTGGATGGGGATATTTCAGCGTATACAGCACCAGGGCAACCATATTCAGTTAATGATTTCACTCCTGGAGGGATAAATCCTTGGACAGTTCCACAGAGAGTTAGTTTTAGTGGTAATAATCTTGGGCTTGTTGTATCTGCAGTTCAATCTGACGATGAAGTATGGACATTATGGGTTGATACAGAAGATGTTGGGGCTAGTTATAATTTATGGTGGGCAACTCAGAAGATATCAGAAGAAGTGTGGTCACCTCCTGTAAATACAGGATTTATTGTTGATTCTGATTCTAGGCCTTCTGTTGTGAAAATTCCAAATGGACCAGATGAAGATTTAATGTTTTTATTTACCAGTTCTTTGCCTGTAAATAGTCACAATGTTTATTATAGTTATGTGTCTTATGGTCAGACAAGTTTTGCTGATCCTGTACCTTTTTATGATTTGTCAGATGAAATATATTCACCACAAGGGAAATACATATACAATACTGGTGGTACTGGTGATAAGATATGGCTTGTCTATAGAAGGGTTGAGAGCGGGATATCAAACATTTATTTAAGAGTTTTTAATAGTACAGCACCGTATGCAGCATCTGGAAGTGAAATTTTGATAAGTGATGGTGTTAATAATTGTTATTACCCATCTCTTTCTCAGGAATTATCTGACGGTGGAGATGTTTGGATATCGTGGGTTTGTGATAATTCTGTTTATGATAATAGTAATAGACCTATGGCTGCTATATTGGATGTTGATACTGCCATAGTAGTCGCTGCAGATTTTATACCTTCAGACTTATCGGCTGTATTAGATAATTTTAATATTGACTCTAGAATGGAATTACATCATAGTGCTGATGGTAACGTCTGGTTAGTATATAGTGTCATTGAAGGTGGAAGTTTTAATGTTTATTATACGCATTTGAAATATCAATTATCTACCAATAGCATTATTAGTGTAACACCTCCAGTCGAGTTAAATAGAGGGCATGAGGTTTCAATTACCGAAAGATCAGATCAGACAATTTGGATAAATTATAATCAATCAACTCAGGTTTATAGTCAGGTAAGGTCGCTTGGTTCAGGGGAAGTTAAATGGACAAGGGCGACAGCAGAGTTAGAGTTTGAGGAAGCTCCTATAAATGGTTCATTTTTTGAGCTTAGATGGCAATTGCCATTTTCTGATATTGAGGGTAGGCTTGAGGCTGTTGAAAGTGAAGTAAGGACACATAGGCAAAGGTTAGAGGAACTTGCTGCCTTAATAGGGTTGGGATTTGATATTGACTGGGGCCAATTAGTTGAGACATTAGAATCTATTTTAACGACTATATCAGAATATTTTGAGGGTGATTGTACTTTTGTTGATGCTTTTCATTGGGAAATGCCACTGGAATATGTTGAGTCAATATCCAATAATATTAGATTATTTAAAAATGGGAGTAGATTAAGAAAAAATACGGATTGGACTATTTTGGGTAATTCAATAACTTTTGTTGAGCCTACACCTGAACCATTTATTGTTATAGCAGAATGGAATCAGGTTACAATAGTTGCTTCATCTTCATCGGCTAGTTCTGATTCGTCGATAAGCTCTGATTCGTCTATAAGCTCTGATTCGTCAACTATATAAAAATGAATGTTTAATATTACATTAATAGAAGGAGATGTAAAATGACTGCAAGACCAATGATAAGCGCACTACCTTCGGCTGGGGTGAGCATTGAAGGGATTGTGGATGTATTAGGTGGTAAAAGCATTGCTTATCCATTTACAGTTGGGCCTGCCAATAATTATGTATTGAAGGGGCAGGCCACAGAGGCTAATGGGAATGATGGGACTGTTAGATGGGCAGAGCAGAATTGTACCCTTGATAATTTTAGAGGGGTTGCTATAACTTCGGCTTTGCAAGAGGATGAAATTACTATTATGAGACATGGGATAGCCAGAATGGTTTATGCTATATCGACAAATTTGGTTGTTGGAGTAGGGATTTCTATATGGGGTTTTGGTAAGGTTTGTGCTATTGGAGAGGTGGGTGAAGATGGCTCATCTGTTACAGATAATCTTATTGGTTATGTTTCAAAGGTTGGTCCTGGATATGTTGATGTTGAGATAAATATGATGGGAGAGGAACAGGCAGAATTTTCTGATTCTTCTAAGTCGTCACTTTCTGTTAGCAAGTCTTCAGAAAGCTCATTATCGTCAAGCTCTGATTCATTGAGTTCAGGTTCTTCTAATAGTTCCTTGTCTAGTGTTTCGGTAAGTTCTGAATCAAGTAAATCGTCAGTAAGTTCTTTATCGTCAGATAGTTCTGATTCATTAAGTTCTGAATCGAGTAAGTTATCATTAAGTTCTGAATCAAGTAAATCGTCAGTAAGTTCTTTATCGTCAGATAGTTCTGAATCGAGTAAGTTATCGGTAAGTTCTTTGTCGTCAGATAGTTCTGAATCGTCAACATCATCGACTGTTTAATAACATTTTCTAGGAGATTGTTTTAAATGGCAGTTAGAGACATGTATTTAATCGTTTTTGCCCCCGTCTATGGGCCTTCAGGTTATGCTAAACTTGCACGTGGTTTTATACTGGAATTAGATAGGCTAGGAGTAAGAATAAAGTTAGAACCAAATAAGTTATGGGAACCACATGAAGCCCCGCTGCCTGCAGGAGTATTAAGGAGACTCAACGAATTAGAGAAAACAGTAATTCCAAGAGGATTTACTCCTCCAAAACTTAGTCTGGGCATTGCTCCGTGGTTTGATAGGAGTTATGCTGGCTATAAAATAGGCTATACGATGTTTGAGTTTTCCGATGTTCCGAATGTGGGTAAATATGACTGGAAGAAAGCATGTTTACAGATGGATGAGGTGTGGACTCCAAGTACATATAATTTAAATACCTTTAATGATAATGGTATTAATAATGTTGTTGTTATGCAGCCTGGAGTTTATGTCGATCAATACCATCCTGCTATTGAACCGTTAATAGAAAAAGATGATAGGGTTAGATTTCTTTCTATTAGTGAGTATACTCCTAGGAAGGGGTTTGATTTACTTTTGCCTGCTTATTTAGCCGAGTTTTCAAGCGATGATAATGTTTCCTTAATATTAAAGGCTTACAATGGTTCTAAAAAACCGACTGAATCCAAAAGAATAATAAAAGAAGATATTATAAGATATCGTAGGGAATCGCCCAATGTTTTACACCCTCACATTTTATTTATAGGTGATATAATAGGTGATGATAAAATGCCAGGATTGTATACGTCTGCAGATATATTTGTTTTATTGACTAGGGGCGAAGGATTTGGGTTACCTATGGCAGAGGCTATGGCATCTGGGTTGCCGTGTATATTGCCGGATAATTCTTCTTATCTTGATTTTGTTAATAGTGATAATGGTTATTTAGTTAAAACCAATGGGCTTGAGGATTATGGAGATCTTCATAAAGCAAGTGTATTATATAAGAATTCTCGTTCTCCTGTTATAGATGTATTGCATGCAAGAAAGTTAATGAGAGAAGCTTATGAAAATATTATGGTTGCAAGAGCTAAAGGTGCAGTGGCTCGTCAAAAAATAACGAGTGAATTCAATTGGACTGTTGCTGGGCAAAGAATGTACGAAAGATTGCAACAATTAGATGAGTATTGGATACCACAGCAGGTTAGTTTAGTTACTAATAATTTTGAAGAACTTATATTAGATGATAGTGTTGTTGTTGATAGACCTCAGGAAAATATGTTAAATATTAATGTTGTCTATAAGGATACTAAAGTAAATACTGTTGCAATGTTAATCCCATCATGGGGCGATAATTGTGGTGTTGCTGATTATACAAAGGAATTAATAGAGAGGACAAGAGGACAACAGGACATAACAATAATAAAAAATATATATAATCTTGCTGACACTGTAAAGCGACAGGGTATTAGGACAGTACATATACAGCATCATTATTCTTTTTATAGTCATAAGAAATTAGTTGATACGATAGAAATATTAAAAATGATGAATGTCCAGGTTATTATCACAGTACATGATTATGCTTGTGGCATTATGGGCGTTGCGCATAATTCTGGTTTTGCAAAATGCGATTTGGTTATTGTGCATAGTGAGATGATAAAGAGTAAAATGATTTCTGAATGTGGCGTTGCTCATGATAAGGTTAGGGTATTAATAATGGGTTGCGATGGGCGATATTCATTGGATAAGGATCAAGCAAAGAAAAATATTAGGATGACAAATAAGAAGATAATTGCTTCTTTTGGATTTCTACAGCCTCACAAGAATTGGATTGAAGTTATTAAGGCAATGCCAGTCATTAAGCGTGAAATACCAGATATATTGTACCTTATTATTTCTGTTGTTAAGAGAGATAGAGTAGCAACACAAATGTACGATGAATTATTGGATAATACAATTAGAAGATTAGGTTTATCTGATAATGTAAAAAGGTTTAAAAATACATTACCAGAAGATAGAGTATTACAGATGTTGGCTGCTAGCGATGTGATTATTTTACCATATAATAATTATAGTATTAATAATGTCGAATATTGGGGAGTTTCGATTGCCAGCAGATTTTGCATGAGAGTTCAAAGACCATTAATGGTATCAAATGCAAGTTTTTTCTCTGATTTGCAGAATGTTTGTGAAATTGTTACTCCAAGTGCAACAGTAATATCGAAAGGTGTTATCAATTTATTGAATGATGAGAATTTGCAAAGAAAAATTGTTTTAAATCAATATAATTTTTGCAATACTAATTCATGGACTGATTTTGGTAATAAACTCGTTAAAATTTATGAAGAAATTCGAGAAAAAGCTTAAAATTATAAAACAAGGACCTCGATGATGTCTACATTATTAGAAGGATATTTAAAAGCTCAAGGAAAGTCCTTTAGGCATATTAGTAAAAAGGGCAGGGTTAAAGCGGGGTTTATCGATGATTTTGATACGCCTATATGGGTTGAAAAATTTGGTATGCCTCCGATTAGGTGTGCCCCAGATTACATCGAGGTAGTAGATGAATTTGCCAAAAAGGATTTAAAGGACGCTAGTCCTACTGATCCGAAATCTAAAAAGGGTAAAAAGGAATCAGAGGTTAAGATATATGGTGTCCCAATTATTAAAATGAAGGTTACGAAAAAAGGGGTACGTAATCCTATAACACCAGAACAGATAAAAAAAGCCTATGAGTTTTTTAAAGTACCACAAGATCATTTTAAGGGTCTGAAAGAGATTATAATTAGTAATGAGTTAACTAGCAAGAAATGGGCTTTTGGTACATATAACATCAAGAAAAAAGGGAAAGAATTACTTGAAAATAGGATTACTATATGGTGTCAAAAAGAAGAAATGATGAATGGGGAGTTGAGGTATCGTGTAACACCGAGTAATGTCAGCGGGCCTTTATTCTTAACATCGGGGCGTTTTCATTATGAAATATTAGGTGACACTATTATTCACGAATTGGGGCATCATTTTGATCTTTGGATTAATGAAAAGCCAATAGGTGGGACAGGATGGGTAGCAAGGGCAGAAAGTTTTGCTGAAAAATATACAAGAAGTTTTGTCGCCATTAAGAGAAGGAGCGAGGAATTTCTTGATTTAATGACTGGATATGGAGAAGAAGATAATAATGGGAAAATAAATAGTATGGGCAAGAAAGATGAAAATGCTGTTCAAGATGTTGAAATGAACAAATAGTCATATTATTTTTAGCAATATTGATATAGAGATTAAGATTTAATATTTTGTAGGTTTAATGAAAGGGAGTATGGTATGCGCAGCGATTTAGGATTATCGAGCGGTTGGAGTGGTAGGATGTATCAGAGTTACAATGCGACTGTCGATTGGCGTAATAGCGTAGCTGTTGATTGGAAGCAATATAAAAATGGAGAAGGAATGAGAGTTTTGATTATTGGCAGTGGATTGGACAGTCATCAAGATTTAAAAAGAGTAGAAGGTTACAATTTGTCTACAGGCAATCCTTATACATTAGATGATTTTAATGGTCACAGTACTTTTATTGCTGGGATAATTGCAGGGAAAGGTGAGTATTACATTAAGGGGATAGCGCCTAAAGCTGAAGTTTCTCCAGTTAAGATTTTTGACAACAATGAATTAGCAGATTTCCGGACACTTGAGACAGCCTTATTGTGGGGGCTTGATAATTATGCATCGGTTGTTCTGGTTGATGTTGAACTTTTTAATACATTGCCATCTACGATAAAAAATATTATCGTTGATTTAGAGAAAGACGGGATCCCAGTTTTTATAAATGATAGGAAAAATGGTGATTTTGATTTTAATAAATTTGATAGTGATTTTCAGAATAATTCATGTTGGTTAGATAATTGGTATAAAAAGGCAGAATGTATAGATAATTCACTGGCTATTGCTGTAGGACTTGCTGTTTTAATAAAAGAAAAATTTATTGATATTAAGGCAGATGAGATTTATTCTAAGATAGACGCTATTTTGTTTCCAAAAGAAAAATAGTAAATAACAGATAGTAGCTAGGTGTTATTATGCTTAATGTTGATGTTGGCAGTGATGTACTATCTGCCATTATGTCTTTATTGTTAATTATTACCGTTATTTTAGTGTATATATCTTATATATTAAGTACTATTAAAGGGGTAATTGGCAGTAGCGAAAAGATAATTGAGAAACACGTCATTCATGGTAAACGTGGTGAATATAATGTTGATGAAGAAGATGGAATAACAGATGAGGAAAGACGGAGAAAGATTCAGGAAGATATAAAGTTGGAAGAGAAATGGAATAATAGAAAAGTAGAATCAAAAACAAATGGGGTAGGGACTGAAAATATAGTAGATGGTAAAAAATCTTTAGATGCAGTTAATAAATTAAGAAAAATGCATGGGGATGATAATAAAGAATAATAAAAAAATAAGTAACAAACGGATAATGGGCGTGATACGATTGTGGACAGTAGTAAGGTCGTGCTTAGCGGGAATGAGAGATTTTGTATAAGATGTATTTTTAATATTTATAAAAAAGATCATCTGTGTAGTCCGTATCCTTGTGGCAAGAAGACATGTAAACCAATACTAGAGTCAGATATGGTCGATGGAAAAAGTAAAATATCAAAAGCGAAGAGTGATAAGGTTTTCGAGAGAAGGCGTACAGAACAGCCAACGAAGCGTATTATAGATAAACCGGTTGATATGGGTAATGCTTACAAGCATAGCGTTAGACCTATAAATATCAACAGAAAGATAAATGAAAGTGAGGTTGTTAGTATGAGTGAGCGTGGTTCCGATGTTAGTAATGATAAGTCAGCAGCCGAGCCTAATAGTAGTTCTTCTACTGGTAACGGGAAAGCTGTAGGTATCGATGTAGGGACGGCTTTTATTGTTTCTGCGCGCTATAACGATAATCAGCAGATAGATACTATTTCTGCGAGAGATGGTTTTTTTAAAATGGAAGCATCAAAACAGAAAAAGAATATGCTTGATTCATCAAATGTTAAATATGTAAAATTGGGAGATGAATTATTTGTTGTTGGCAATGAAGCGTTTGATATGGCAGTATTATTTGACCAGAAGTTGAGAAGACCATTAAAAGATGGTGTTTTGTCAGCGGATGAGAAAGAATGCGAACCTGTTATTATGGAGATATTAAAAGCAGTAGTTGGGAAAGGTAATTTGAGTGATATTGTTTATTATTCTGTGCCTGCTGAACCGGTTGACTCTGATTTTGATATTATTTATCATGAAGCTAAAATTAGTCATTTCCTGGAGAACCTTGGATTTAAGGCAGAAAATGTTTATGCCATGAATGAAGCTATGGCTATTGTTAATTCTGAATTAGCCGATACTATGTTTACTGGATTGGCTATTTCTTTCGGTGCTGGTATGACTAATGTTGCGATGTCATATAGGGGGCTTGAAATATTTTCTTTTTCTATTGCAAGAGGTGGTGATTGGATCGATGCAGAAGTTTCTCGAAATAGAAAGATTTCATTATCTGATGCTACAGCAACGAAGGAAAGTGATGATTTTGATTTAATGAATCCTACCGATGTTGTTGAGGATGCTATCAGGATATTTTATATTTCTCACCTTGAGTATGTTATTAAAAATATTATGGGTAATCTGGAAATTCATAAAAGGAAGATTAAGCTTAGGGAAAGTTTGAAAGTCGTGGTATCCGGTGGTACTTCAAAGCCTAAGAATTTTATTAAATTATTTGAAGAGCAAGTAGAGAAGAAACCCTGGAACATTCCTGTCGGTGAAGTGGTCCAAGCTTCTAATCCTTTGGATGCTGTTGCGAGAGGTTGTTTGATAGCGTCACAGAGAGATTTGTTGGATCGTTAAGGCAGGATATTAGCAAGGACATACTATGAGCAAATGCACTGAGTGCAGTAACGATATTTATGATTTTGAAGAGTTGAAGTATGGATTATGCTGGGATTGTATGTCGAATAATGAAAGTATTATAGACGAAAATCCAGACATAGGTGAAATTAAGGATAATGAGATCGAAGATGGAGTAGGAAATGATAAATATTCGGTGAGTATTAGGAATAATGATGGTTCAAGACTTACATTATGCACCGAAGAGTTAGATAAAGGTAAAATGAGCGATGATAAAGCCGAATCTTCGAAACCAAAAAAGACGACTACCGTTAAGAAAAAGACAGGTAAAAGCGTAAGTCAAGATGATATCGATCCCGAAAATGGTGATGAGCCCCCAGTTGTAGACGGGGAGAATAATGAGAAGGGCAGTAAAGAACCAAAGACTACTACCGAACCAAAACCTAATGTTGCGCCAAAGAAATCAGATAATGATGAAGGTGAACAACAGCTTATTCGGGAGTCAAAAGAGATAATTACTAAGTCGTCTAGAGCAAAAACCAGAGCGTTTGCTTTAATTAATCAAGCATTAAAGGAAACTGGATTATTTGAAGTAACTGCTACTGCGGATGGGAAAAGAATGACGGTTGGTTCTGCTCCTTTTAAGGACAGGAATATTGAAGATGTTATTATGTCTACGACTATGGAAGTTCTTGATACTGATGTTGCTTCTGGTACTAAAAATAAGAAAAAATAAAACTGAATTGTAGGTGGGTTTATTATGAGCTATGGAAGTGGAAGAGAGAGACGTAAAAGATTAAGATCTATAAAAGATATAAACGATGGAAATGTAAAACGTTTTCTTGAGTTGGCAGCAAATGAATTTACCGGTGATTATCCAGGGCTCATTAATAATAGGGCATCTGATAGTGAGACAGCGGTAGATAAAGAATTTCTAACTGCTGTTGCAAGTAAAAATTTGACAAATGCTTTTACTGCTTTCCAAAGAGATGTTAATAATTTAACCCTTACTGAGGTATTACAGAAAATAGTTAGAGAAAATATGGATTTAAAATTTTCTGACATACCAGAAACAGTTCAGTCGTATATGAGAGGCCCTGAGGCGAAAGGTATATTTTTTAGTACTTCTCGTGCAGGGATAAGGAGAATTTTACAGGCCCCTATTCAACTTGGAATCAGCAGAACCGTTTTACAGAAGTACTTGCAATAGTGTTACCATTATGGTAACTTTGATTGAATGTAGCTTTAAGTAAAGGGGGCAGGTGATTTCTTGCCTCCTTTTTTATTTGGAATTCCGATTAATTAAATAGTATAAATAAAGTATAATTTTATGGATAACGCATTATTTAAAAATGTTAAAATTAGTCAGGAAGATGCCATACGAACTCAGTGGTATTCTATATGGTCAGTAGGAATTCCTAAAATTGGGAATTTACATAATTGGTTTGTATATCATGCTCATGAAGATGGGGATATATTAAGTAGTTCATATATTTTACATGAATATTATGAGTTAAAGGAATTGGAGAGATTTGGTTGTAGTCCATTCGATATTAATAGTATATCATTAAAAAGATTAGCGAATAGGGATGGTTTTCAGGATATAAAAGAATATTTGAAATGTCTTAATGATATAGATATAATACTTGTTAATCAAAAAGTAGCGCAGGCATCTCATGATTATGAATATGGAATGGCGCACGAATATGCTTTATTAAAGCAATTAACGTATTTAAGGAAGGAAGCCTACAAGAAAGGTTATGATGTTTCATTTAGTTCTTTGGCTACAACAATGCCGTTTGCAAATGATAGGGGAGATTTTATAGATAAGCCGATAAAGCATATACAACCTGAAACGATGGCAAGTTTTATTACTCCAAATGAAGATGAATTGAAAGTTGCTAAGCAATTTTGGGGTAGGTTAAATGACCAGATTTCATATAATATTTTTAGCAAATTTTATAGTAAACGTTTTCCCTATACCATTAATCCGGTTATAATGAACATATATGATGTGTTAATGGGGGATTAATTTATTGTCGCTCCCTTCTATTGTTAGGAGGGAATTATGGATCAGGCTGAATTTAAACGGTTTATGGAAGCCCAGAGAAAAGAAGCTTTGAAATTTAAAGAAAAGATGGAAAAGAAGTTAGGTAGAGAATTGGGTGATGATCCAATTTTCCAATGGATTTGGGAATGTAGTGCTAGTTTTCGCAAAAAATGGGAAGATAATTCAAAAAAGGGAGGTAGTACTGATGGGTAAGAGAGTAAGTGATATTGAATCTTTATATCCTCCATTTGCTGAACAGATACAGGATTTTAATAGGAAAATAGAAGAAAGTGAATTGCATGCTTATCTTTTTGAATCATATAGGTCTTTTGAAAGACAGGAAGAGTTATATGGTCAGGGGAGAGAAAAAAGAGATGGGGTATGGGTAGTTGTTAATAGTAGCAAAATAGTTACTAAGGCAAAACCAGGTAGGTCTTTTCATGCCTACGGGATAGCTTCTGACTATGTTTTTGATGGTAACCCTCAGAAGCAGGGTATACAGTGGACATGGGATGATGCCGATGCTACGAAGCCTGGGAAGCAACCGTTACCTTGGATGAAATTAGGTGAATTAGGTGAAAGTTGTGGGTTACAGTGGGCTGGAAGGTGGGAAACATTTAGAGAATTTCCACATTTTCAAAATGATTACGGCTTTAAAATTAATGATCTTTATAAAATTTTAATGAATGATGGGCTTGATACCGTTTGGAAAGAATTAGATAAAAAGATAAAACCTCAAAAAACCATAATTACCGCGCCCGAATTAACAGTAACGCCAGTAGAAGAGCCGAAAGAAGAACCATTAAAGGAAGTAAAAGATGTTATTGTAGATGATAAGAAAGTTCAGGATGAGTCATCTACTAAAAAGGGTGGTTCGTTGTTTGGAGTGGTGTTAGACTTAATAATGGGAATATTCCGTATTTTCAGTCCCTCGAAGGGTGATAAAAAGTAAAAGCACCCTAAATATTTTATCTCTACTCATAAAAAATTCGATATTTTTCGGCAAAAAATAAAGTATAGAAATGAGATTCTGCCGTCCTCCCGGTGTATCGTATTGGACAGGTACATTATTAAACGATTATGATTTTGAGGAAATGTAATGTCCAGTAGTTCAATAAGCTCATTAAGTTCCGAATCGTCCGAAAGCTCCCTGTCATCTTTAAGTTCTTTATCATCGATCAGTTCAGAGTCGAGCGAATCTTCTTCTAATTCAGTGTCATCTGAAAGCTCTTTTTCTTCTATAAGCTCTGAATCTAGTGAGTCATCTTCGGAAAGCAAATCATCTGAATCATCAAAAAGTTCAGGGTCGTCAGGGTCGAGTGAATCGTTATCATCTGACTCGATATCGTCTGAGTCATCCAAAAGTTCAGGATCGTCAGGATCAAGCGAATCATCTTCTGAAAGTAAATCATCTGAATCTTCCGATAGTTCTTTTTCATCTTTCAGTTCTGAATCTTCCGAATCATCTTCGTCAGATTCAATATCGTCAGAGTCATCGAAGAGTTCAGGGTCGTCAGATTTAAGTGAATCGTCGAATAGCTCTACATCAAGTGAATCATCTTCGTCAGACTCAATATCGTCAGAAAGCTCTTTATCATCTGTAAGTTCAGAATCGTCAGAGTCAAGTGAATCATCTTCGGAGAGTAAATCTTCGGAATCGTCTTCGTCAGATTCAATATCGTCAGAGTCATCGAAGAGTTCAGGGTCGTCAGATTTAAGTGAATCGTCGAATAGCTCTACATCAAGTGAATCATCTTCGTCAGACTCAATATCGTCAGAAAGCTCTTTATCATCTGTCAGTTCTATATCGTCAGAGTCAAGTGAATCATCGTCTGAGAGCAAATCTTCCGAATCGTCATCGTCTGATTCAATATCGTCTGATTCATCGAAGAGTTCAGGGTCGTCAGATTTAAGTGAATCATCAACTAGTTCTGCATCAAGTGAATCATCTTCATCAGACTCAATATCGTCAGAAAGCTCTTTATCATCTGTCAGTTCTATATCGTCAGAGTCAAGTGAATCATCGTCTGAGAGCAAATCTTCCGAATCGTCATCATCAGACTCAATATCGTCAGAAAGCTCTTTATCATCTGTCAGTTCTATATCGTCAGAATCAAGTGAATCATCGTCTGAGAGCAAATCATCTGAATCTTCCGATAGTTCTTTTTCATCTTTCAGTTCTGAATCTTCCGAATCATCTTCGTCAGACTCAATATCGTCAGAGTCATCGAAGAGTTCAGGGTCGTCAGATTTAAGTGAATCATCAAATAGTTCTGTATCAAGTGAATCATCTTCGTCAGACTCAATATCGTCAGAGTCATCGAAGAGTTCAGGGTCAAGTGAATCATCTTCGTCTGATTCAATAAGTTCAGAATCATCGAAGAGTTCTGGGTCAAGTGAATCATCTTCATCTGATTCAATAAGTTCAGAATCATCGAAGAGTTCTGGGTCGTCAGATTCAAGTAATTCATCATTGTCTAGTGATTCGTCTAGTTCAGATTCATTGAGCAGTGACTCATCATCATCTTCATTGTCAAGTGGTTCGTCAGAGAGTTCAGATTCATCTTCATCGTTTGATGTTCAGGTGCTTGGTTTATCTGGTATTGTTGGTGGTGATACTTTTGAGAATGATGGCATTGATAGATTATCAATAGTTGTTGCGTCAGAAATTTTACAGGTACCAAGTATAGTTGCTGATCCTAATTTTAATAGTGAAGATAAATGGGATTCTATGGCTGTTGTTTATAAGCATAGCAGTGGCCAAAAGAAGGTGATAAGTCATAAAAATAGGAATGGTCAATGGCGCGGATTATTTACACTTAATGAGTATACCAATACAGGGACTTGGGAAAAGAGAATGATAATTATAGCTGATCATAATGGTGATGTTTTTACATTACGTAGAGGCGATGTTGGTTTTGATGAAGATGTAAATGTTGAAATATATGTACCATAGTAATTCTGTTTCATCTGATAGTTCAATATCTTTATAGGGCTGGATGGTTTGTATTCAGTCTTTTTTAATTAAGAATAGAATGAAAAAAAGAACCTATCATTGTGAATTCCCCGGTTGTGATTATACAACTGATGAGAAATCTCAAATCAATTGGCACCATATAAAGCCGAAGGAGTTGGGAGGCTCTAATGCTAGGTATAATAGGGCTTATTTATGCCCTACGCATCATACGAAAGTTTTTATTCCTGAAGCAACGAGGGGAATTCATACAAAAAGGGGTAAGGATTCTATTATAATATTGGGGTGGTTACAATCTACTAGTGGAAGAGTATTAGAATATATTGATGTAAATGAGAAGGTACAGTATTCGTTTTAATATATTTTTAAAAAACATCGATATAAAACAGTAAAAAAATAAAGTATAAAAATGATAATTAATATCATTAGATATAGAGGTAAACGATGAAATTACATGATATTTTGGTGGATGCTCTTGAAAATAGCCCGTCTCTTGATACTGTGAGGGAAAAGTTTAAGAAGTGGACTATTAAATTTAGGAATAGTTTACCTAATAGTTCTTTTGCTGTTATTGAGCCTGCTTATTTGAAGGGCGAAACACTTGATAAAAGGGCTCGCCATTTGCCTTTTAGGGACCAAACTGGGAAGATAGATAAATCGCATCTTCAAAATGCATTGGCGAGAGTTAATCAGATTAAACCTTTGACTGATAGTATTACTGTTGTAGAGCTTCGTAGACAGGCTGGATTAAAACTTGCGACAGCTAAGAAAGAGGTTGGTTGGGATTAACGATAATAGTATAAAATAAACCGGAGTAACGAGGGGATATTTATGGCTAAACATTTCGTTTTTTCAAGGCTTTCTGATGATTTAGTTGAGGATAAAAGACAATTTATTCGTTTTGGTGGTCAAAGAGGGTTTTTTTTAAAAATAGGGAAACTTAAAGATGGTGGAGAAAGAGCCATTTTTGCTTTTATCTTTGACCCTGAAGAAGGTTGGACTGAGGAATCTGCCGAAAAGCACCTTGCTCGTAGTGGGGCTGGAGGATTGAGTATGGTTAAAGAAGATCTGGATTTACCAAACATTAGACGTGGTGAAATAAAAAAAGCCATAGCATAATAAGGAACAGTTTATGCCAGAAGAAACATCGACAGGTAAAATAATATTTCCGATTAGACCATCGAAGTCTATGAAGAAGGATGGTTGGTTTACCAGGCCAACTAATACAAAGGGAGTATCGGTAAGACTTGCTACCTTAAAGACAACAGATGAGACAGTTGTTCAGGCTTATATTTTTGATACGAAAGAAGGCTGGACAATGGCATCTGCCAAAAAGTGGCTAAAGGGTAAGGATATTAGTTGGATAGCTGCTTTGGCGGAATGTGATGATGATTTTAATGGTAAATGTTTAGCTATTGAAGTTATTAAAATGGTAGTTAGTGGGGATGATGCGCCAGAACTAAATAGTCATCATGAACCTGGCGAAGATAAAAAGAGAAAAAAGAAGAAAATGGTTAGATCGCCTAAAAAGAAAGATAAAGATAATGGTGGCGGTGGACGTAAATCATGTTCAGTCAGGACACCAAAATAAGTTGTAGTAATCGGCTGGGCTTACAGCCGAATGGTGAGGTGCTGAAAGGTGCGCTCACTAACTTTATTTAAAATAATGATAAGTTCAGGAGGAAGATGTGGCTCAGATAACAAAAACAGTAGTTGATGGTGATGGTAGAGAGCGAGTTGTAGTTATAAATAATGATAAGGGTTTGCCGTCAAAAATAATTAAGACACCGAAGAAGATAACTACACATCGAAAAGCGAAAAGTGGATCAAGGGGTAAACCGTTGAATCTGAATAGTAGAGATTATAGAAAGGTTCGTACTCCAAGGTCTCCAACTGCCAAGATAGGTTAATAAGATGCTTGAGTTTCAGCAAGATAGTGGGCACGTTCTTTACGTTAATCATATGATAAGTTTTGTTATTACGTGTGCTTATGCAATATATCCTTTTAGGATGCTTTATCTTAAAAAAATAGACAAATTTTTGCATACTATTATTTCGTTAGGGATTGTCTTTGTATTATTCCATCTTTTTGCCCTCATTAAAATATTAGACGATTTTTGGTGGGTATGTCCTGCGGTAGCCATGCTTATTGGTTTTGGAAAAGAAGTAATTGATAAACTAAATAAGAAGAAACAACTTTTTGACTGGGAAGATATTCTCGCCGATTTTTTAGGAGTGGTAGCCATTACCTTAGTCTATATATTCTCTTTTTCTCGTTTTTAGATAAACGACATATCTGATTTAATATTTCCCACAAGATATAGCTCTGTTACAACTATGATGGGGGGAAGCATGAAGACGTTAATGTTTATTTTAATGTTTTTTCTGGCTTCTTATGCTGGAATTGGTGATTCTCTTGAAGTTACGAGAATCAATTTAAAAAATTTATATTTTCAGTTTTTACCTTGTGATATTAATGATCCAATTATTGATCTTAGGCATGCTGAATTAAAAAGGTATGAAGATGATGTTATTGTGATTAGGCATGATGGGGTTACTTATTATTGGAGAAATAAGATGGTTCTTTTCAAGGGCAAAAATGAAAATATGGGTTGTTATAAGTTTGTCTGTATCAGATGGAGGGATAAATTCTCATTCATCTATTATGAAGATTTATAAAGTTGGTATTTTCATCTTCTTCTGTATTTTAGTTTCATATTGATATAGTTTATCATAATGTATAAGAATGTCATCGTTTTCCTGTTTTTGTAGGAATTCTGGTACTCTTATACATTCATTAATACTTTCAGTATCCCCAGAATAGAATCCTTGGCCCCACATTTCAATAAGTTTATTTATGGCTTCTTTTATGTCTTCGGCTTCAATAATTTCGTGAAATATTGCACTTTCCCCGGCATTATCTCCCCAAAATGAACAATAGTACTTTTTCATAGTATATCCTTTCTGATTATATATTATAAGTTCATCGATTATATTAGTTTTATTTTTGACCAAAAAACTTGACTATATTTCCATTTTTGTTATATTTAGATATAATATTAAGGAGGAATATATGAAGGTAGATTTTCAAAAGATTCATAGGGATAACCATTTATTGGAAATGCTTATAATAGATGGTTTAACAAATGCTTTGAGTGAAAAGGAGTTCCATGAATATACAGGAAAAAGGAATAAGTCAAAGAATAAATTGATAGATGTTAATCTTACTATTGACGGGATTGAAGTGCCGCTTGAGAAATTCATTGAACGATGGCAGGAAAATGTGAAGTGTATGATTGTTGAACAGGCAAAGGATTTAGTTATTGAAAAGTTCAATGATGTATCAGATGTTTTATCTGATCTTGAGGAGAGAATAAAGGGAGAAGTGGACAAAAGACTCGAAGAATGGGAAAAAGAAGATGACAATACACCAATCGTTTAAAAAGTTTCTTTCTTATTATATTGGTGTTTTTGTTTGTACTTTTGTTGTACATATTATTTGGTCTATTGCAGATGGAACTATTTCATCTTTTGGAGATAGATTTTTGCAATGGATATATTTACAATCTTTTGGGTCTATGATTTTGGCATGGGTTTTAATATATTGGGGATCTGAAGAATGGAAAAATTGGAGAAGAAGGGTATTGTACAGGAAGAAAGTTCCGGTACAACAGGAAGTTCCTGTTAAAAAGAAGAAGAAAAAACCGAAGGGTGAAATTGAAAAGTTGCGAAGTCGTTATGGTGGGAATAAATAATGTCATTGAGAGATAATATTAAGGTTTGGATTGGGGAGTTTTTCCTGGTGGCTTTAGGGGTTACTTTTTTATCCAGTTTCATTAGGGGAGTGTTTGAAGGGAATTATGATTTTCAGTCTGTTCTTGATATTATTCCAACTCATCTTCCGAGTTCGTGTTTTTTTGCTTTGATATTTTGCATTGTGATTAACTTGATAAAATTTAGGAAGAGAGTTTTTTTAAGATCATCTGAATCGTCAGAATCGTCAGAATCGTCAGAATCGTCAGAATCGTCAGAATCGTCAGAATCGTCAGAATCGTCAGAATCAATACCGGTTTTATTTGAATCTTCGGAAGTATCTGTTCCTGCTGAATCAAGTGAAGTGGATGAGTCATTGGGCATAGAAATGGAAGATCTGATGGCGGAGGTTGATCAGCAACAGGAGTTTATTGATACAATTGAAGAAGCAGAAATGGAAAGTATGAGTAGTGAAAGTGAAAGTAGTGATTTTGATAGCGATAGTTTTAGCAGTGATTCGGATAGTGATTTTGGAAGTGATTTTAGTAGAACTGGGAGTGGGAGTGGTAGAAGGGAGCCACTTTCTCCAGAACATCTTTCCCGTAGGAATATATTTACAGAAGCAGAAGAAGAACTTAACAGACAGACGATAGCCAAGAGATTAAAGGCCGATAGGAATGTTGGTGTGGAAAGAATAAATCTTTTAATGGATATTGAAGAAGAGCCGGATGAAAGTGAAGATGAAAAAATAGAAAAAGGGTTCAAGAAATACAGAAGTGAATAATAGGATTATCGGATGCAGAGAAAAAAGAATAAAAAGATAGAAGGGGCAATGCTCTATTTGACTAAATATGTAGGAGCAGATAGTGATCTTAGTAAACAGGAGATTATACAGATAATGATAGTCCTTATGGAGAGTCTTTTTTTTAATATGACATCTTCAGATGTATTAATGATCTCTTTTATGAGTGTCAAGGATGCAATAGAGAAAATGGATATAGATACAGAAAAAGGAATAAAGTTTCTAACTAATTTGTATTTTGCTGCTGATAAACGTAGACAACAGAATTTTCTTTCAAGATTTTAAGATGATGTTATATTATAGAGAAGGATATTTCTATGGCAAATAATATGAAAAAAGATTTAGCAATTTTGGGTAATATCATTGGGGTTATTAGTACCGTTATTCAGTGTCTTATTGTATCGCAATTGTTTTATGAATATACTGGAAAGTTAAGATGTTACGTTAATACTATTGAAGTGGTTTATGTAGTGGGTTTAATTATCCTTATTTTATTATTGTTACTTGGATTTTATGGTCATGTTAACACTAATTATGAGAGGTCAGACGATAAATTTTTTATGAAACAAATGGATACTTTTATTGGTATAATAAATAGGAGTACATATAGAAGGATGCTATGGGGGTGTAGATTAACGCTAGGGATAGGGACTGTTTTTGCTTGTATTTTGTTATCTAAATGGTTTGTTGGAATTTCTTTGGTTTTAGCGATATTTTTTAATATCTCATTTATTATTACTGCCTATGGTTTTGTTGATAAATATAAAGATAGAATTGATAGATTGTCAGTTGGTAAAGATAAAGTTGTTAAGGTCGAAGAAAATAATAAAGATAAAAAAAATAAAAAGGAAGATGATCCAATTTTACAAAGACTTAAATCAATAGGGTAGAGTTTATGGAGCAAAAAATATCAGAACAATTGCTATACTATATGGGTAAGGAATTATTGGGGACGCAAGCGGACGGGGTAGATAAGAAGGTAGTTCAGGTCGCCGGACTATTGGGGTTTATGGGGAAACTATATGCTACCGAAAAAGGTATTCAGTGTGACAATGTTGCTACTGATTATAGTACGTTGACTGTTAATTTTATGAAAGGTAAGGAAGTTATAGATGGCTTTACTATAACTGTAGATGATATTGCTAACCCCAAAGAATGGCACAATAGGTTATTGAGAGAATGTGGCAAAGAAATTCCGGATGATTAGTTATGGGCGATCCCATTAAATTCAATTTTATTACTAATATTGAAGATTGTACAGATGATGTAACTTTTGCTATATTGCAGTCTTATTTTAATGATATAAAGCCCGTTGATAAATACATAAGAGCAACTATTTCTACTATTTTTTCAAGGGTGTGTAAAGAGATATATAAGGATAAAATGCCTGATAAGGTGTCTCAAAAAAAAGTATTGAAGATTCAGAAAAAAATTATTGAAAAGTTAAGACTCAGATATGGAAAGTGGCTAAATTTCAATCTTGAATGGACTCGTAGAACTGGTTTTAGATTTAAAACTAATCTTGATAGTACATATGTTACGGCTAAGGGGAAGTTGTATGGGCATTGGGAAGGCAGTGTTTTAAGAGCATTGTTTTATACATCGCATGCTCTTGAAAGATTCGATGAGCGAGTAGATCCATCTAGATATAATGATTTTTATAAAACATATAAAAGGACTTATGGTGTTGCTCCAACTGCTGCCGATTTGCTTGATCAGTTAATAATGTTTACGAGTGAGTATGCTATTGATAAAGATATTCATTATTTAAACGTTCATTTTGGGGTGTTAGTTATAGAGTCATTTAGGGGTGTGCATATTGTAAAAACTTTTTTGACATCTGATATGATGTCTGATAAAGATTTGAATTGGTATGAATTGGCACCAACTGAGTTTGAGAAAAAAGAATCCGGTGGGAAAATACTGTTGAGTGATTTCAATAGTCTTTTTGATCATAAATGTATAAGTTGTGAACCTGATTTTTTAGATTCAGATGATTGTTTACCAACCGATGCTAGTATAGCGTTAGCGAAAGGTTTAAGGCGATTATGATTGGTAATGGGATAGATGATATTTATGTTGCTTTGTCAACTACTGCATTTACAATACTTTCAAATTTTGGAGAAAAAGAATCTCAAGAAATAAGGGAAATGGAAGTTCCTATATGTAGCGTTATGATGTCTACTCAGTTATTTGAAGGAAAATCTATTATGCAGAAGGCTTTTATGATGGCAGATGCTAAGGATATGGCAGAGACAATTAGCATTGATCATGATAAACAGAGTGTGTATATAGGTAAATCTTCCTTGGAAGAAACAGATGCACTTGTTGATTATACTCATAAAGGGGGAGGAAAACCGCCAAAGGAATTTTTTAAGAGGTGGAAAGAAAAGCAGACATTGATGTTTGAATTTGATGTTCTTAATTATAAGAAGGAAAATGTTTTTTGTATTAGGGGGTTATGGATTCTAGATGGATGGGCTCATTTAGATATAGCACAGAAGGCTAATTTAAAGATTGTTGAGTCTGCTGTTTTTAAATCTTTAGTTAAAGGTAAGATGGTAGATAAATATGAGGATTATAATTAGTGGCTAAGATAAGATTAGATGATAATCCTTATTATTCAAAAATTGTAAATGGCAGGAATAATTATGTGTGTGATTGGTGTGGTGGGAAAATTGTTAAGGGGAAGCATACTTATTATAATGGGCCTTCTAACGGGTCGAATTGGTTTAAAACTTTCAGATTCCACAATCAGTGTTTTAAATATTTACATTTAGATGAGAGAAATGCTAAATTTGGATTTAATCATAAGAAGCGCAGAAAAGCAAGTGATAAAGTAAATAAAATAGAGAAGTATTTATGTGAGTTTTGGGAAGCGGTTTTAATCCCCGGAAGTCGTAAGACAGTCCCGTTTAAAAGAGAAGTTGAGATTGTGGCTGGGTCTTCATTTTTGGCAAAAAAATCATGTGAGGAAGAGTTCTCAGTTCTGGAATATATAGGAACTACGAAGTTAAAAACTGTAAGTGATATGGAAAAAGAACTATACAATAAAATTAATAATAAAACGTCTAAATTATTAAAAAAGAGATTGAAAGCAGTTCTTTCTGCATAAAGTATTTAATCTAACCTTAATAACTTGACTTAACACCCATTTTTTGTTATATTAGTTTATGGGGTTGTTTGGAGCCCATTTTATGGGCTTTTTGTTTGATATTAGCGAGGTATTTTAAAATGAATAATGATATATGGAAAGCAGATACTATTGAAGATTTAAATGTTGATGAAATGACAGATGGTCATCTTGTGAGTGTTATTGAGATGTTTGAAAAGCGCAAATTGCCCCCTCGTTTTTTAGGTGAACTTAAAGACATTGCAACAAAAAGGGGGATAGATTTAAATGATAAGTATGCGAAGGAAAATAAAGATAAGGTAGCGAAGGAAAAAAGAGAATCTGTTGTTCCAGAAAGAATATGGGTTTTGTATGATGCAGACCCGAGAGATAAAACGTTAACCGAAAGAATCATTACTATTGGCAGAACAACTCTTCATGATTTATTTACAAAGAGTAATGTGCTTACTGATAAGAAGTTAAATCACCATCCGTTTATAGTATTTCGTGATGATGGTGATGCCATGAATATCGTAATAGTTCATAATGCTAAAGAGTTGGATAAATTTGGTGATGAGACGAAAGTAATGGTTCAGTGGAAGGGTAAGTGGAATAGTGATTTTTTCCATTTTACTGTTGGTGATTTAAGAAATTTTTTAAAGAAAGAGTCTGTGACTATCGATGATTTAATAGTGAGAAAGCAGGTAGAGGAAGAAGATAAAAAAAGGAAGAGAGAATCAAAGAATGTGAATGAAAATCTGTTGAAAACTAATCCTTTTTTTGATGGGCTTGATATCAATGAGTAAGGCTGAAAAATATAATAGTAAAATAAAGCATACCGGTAGACAGAAGTGTGCAGAATGTGATCATAGGTCATTGCCAGGCTTTAAGGCTGGTCATGGTAAATGTGCATATCACTGGGCTGAACTTAATGGGTGGTTAAAATGAATGCTCGTGACATGTTATATGAGTTAAGAATGAGTGCAAGGCCGGGATATTTTTCTGGTCGTGGTGCAACTACAAGTGATTTGAATTATGAAATTTTAACAGCAATAGCAAAAATGATTGAAAAGCATCATGGGAAGGCTGCAAAAAAGAATTTTGTAAATATGGTTGCTGGGATGGAAAAGTGTACTGCTACAGATTTTTTGTTAGAGTTGTTTACGTTGGAAAATAATGGGTGGAAATATAAGGAACAGAAGTTTAATAAGAACGGGATATATCCTGAAGATATTGGTACTGCTATAGGTACTGTTATTGAAGGTTTTGCTGGTAATACAAGCAGGGATCAGACTCCATTGATTAGGAATCAATTTTTAAGAGAAAATGGCAAAAAAGTTAAGAGCGAGTTTATGTATAGTCCTGATGGGACTTATTATTCAAGGTCGCCTTTCGGTGATGATTTTTATTTTGAATCTGATGATATGCCAGATAGATTGAAAAAGTTGTATGAGGACGATAAATAAATGTCACCCAATTGCCAACAATATGCTACCGATAGAATCGGGGCTATACATGAAGTCCAGAATAGGATTGATCGTGATATACAGCGGGTTAAAGATCAGGAAAAGCAAAAAGGGATGTATCAGTTTCGTTGGGGTATACATCGAGGGACATTAATGTCAAGGGATGTCGGTGATCATTATTATTTCGAAACTATAGAAGAATGTAAGGCTAAATATTTTGAATTAAAAGCGCATTACAATACTATGGGTTATCAAATATGGTATGCTCATATGTATTTGCCAGGTCATAATGAATATATTGAATTTGAAAGTAATTCTTATTATTAATGGAGTAATTTATGAGTGACGAAACAAAAGACGGGCTGTCTCCGTGTTGTGGTGAAAAAATGGAAAATGTAGAGCCGAGCGTTTATCAGTGTTCTTGTGGCAAGGAGTGGGAGAGGAAAATGGGGCAAGGAAAAGGCGATTGGTATTGGGGTGAATTTAATGCTTAAAACTTTTAATGTTGATAAATATGCTTGTTTAAAGTGTTCCACAATGCTCGATAGGGCTAGTACGGCTGGTGGAAGGGGGCCACAAGAAGGTGATATATCTATTTGTATACGATGTGGTCATATAATGCAGTTTGTTGAAGATAAGGAGTTGAGTGTTCCAGAAAGAATATCTGTTTTGTATGATAAAGATTCGATGGATGAAACAGCAGTCGAAGGAATTATTATTGGTGTAAGAGATGTTGATATAGAAGATTTAAAAAGAAATATGTCGCCAAGTGAATATATTAAAATGAAGTCTATATCAATGCGATTTGCGCAGGGATTTTTTAATAAGAACGGACATTATGCTTCAGAACTTTTTAAGGAATTGTAGAACGGTATTAAGGCGGATTGGTCATTATGGGTTATTGGTCATTGAGACTGTCTTTATTACTGGTTTCGGTGGTAGGAGTAGAGGGAATTCTAATGAACAGCCTTTGCCTTATTGCTATAAGTGTCAGAATTGTGGGAATGAATATTATAGGAATCAGGTATGTGAGTGTAGAATTGCCGAATTAGAAGCGTATATGCAGCAAGTCATAGAATCGCATCCGGAAGTATCAACATATAGAAGCAATGCTGATTGTATTGCTGATCGTTTGAAAGCCATAGGAGAATAATTATGGAAGATAATATTTATAGATGGCCGCATGAACTTTTTCGGGATCTTGAAAAGAAAGAGTTTATAAAGATGGAAAGGCCTGATAGTGATAATTGTAAAGATTGCGAGAAAGAAGTTTGTTCTACTCCAAATGTCATAGTTGTTAATAGGGGAAAGATGGGTGATTATTTAAGAGCGCAAGCAGCAAAGACAAATAATGAGTTGGAGAGAGGGGCAATATTAGAAACGATAGATTTAAGTGAAGATGAGTTGACTCATTATTATGCTGCATCGTATGCTGCTCATAAAATAAGGGATGGAATGGCTGGTTTTTTAGCTTCGTTATGGAGTTCCCCCTCAATTGATTAAACGAATGAAAAATAATAGAAGTGATTCTAATTATAATTAGGTGGTGTAAATGAATGTGAAAAGGAAGTATAAAGCACACGAAATAACCTGTACTGTTTGTGGCAGTTTATTGGAAATAGAAGCAGGCGATGTTATAGAAGATGATACCGGACATTTAGGTAGGCATCATAATGGTACCAATTGTTCCTGTACCTGTTCAGTTTGTAGAAATTTAATGCCATTGAATTCAACCGATTTACCGAAACATTGGATACCGGTTATTTTTGATTAAGGACATTAAATGACTCCGCTGCACCATTTAGAACCGGATTTTAATTCAATCCCTGATCCTCCAGTAAGACCTACTGGGGAATTAATAGTAGAGGGGGAATCAGAGCCAAGGACAAGACATGTCTGTGATATGTGTGGAATAAATCTTGATAGTAATGTTTCTATGCATAACGTTGGTGGTGGAAGAAGTTATTGTATGCAGTGCCATACTCAAGAACATGCACAAATGGATGACTCTATTCAGAGAAGGATATCTAAACATAGGGAGAGTGTCGGTCATCCTATGTCTGATAGTGATCTTGAGAAAATACGATTAGGGGAGAAAAAAGGTAGGGAAAAGGTAGCGATAAGGAATAATTCCGAAGCATATGTTAATAAGAGATTAAACAGTATAGGGGTAGATACTGATATGGGGAAGAATAAGGGCGATGAGCAGCAGATAGAGTATATACCGTTGGGTGAGTGTGCCGATGGGAGAGTGTACCGTATACGTGCCAGGAATGGGCGTATAGGGGTATTTAATAAGGTGGATAGTTCATTTACCTTGAGTCGGCATAAATTTGGGGAGAATTTTCTTTTTGATGAATTTCATTGGGATACTGGAGAACCATTTGGTACTGTGAAGCCCTTGGAAGATCTTGGTGAAGCACTTGTTCCTGGTACTGATCAGGAGTATTTGGATTATCTTAATAATTTGACTAAATCAGTCCCTGGTGTTGAGTATCCTGAATTTGAGGAACTTAAAAAGAAGTTGAATATAAAAGATGATTAAGATAATGTTATCAACGCTACTGGCTTGTACGATAGTCAGTGTTGTGAGTACATATGATGTTCTTACTTTTATTGGTTATACGCAAAGGTATAAAATGGGCCTTTTTATAATAGGCTTTTTTGCGATAAGTATGTTTGTAATGGCTAAATTTGAGGTGATGGTAATGGGGCTTATTGCATTTATTGTCGTGGTAGTTTATTCAATTTCACTTGGTGTATATGATTGCAGGAAGAGTAAAGAAGAAATGGAAAGGTTGTTGAATGAGTAATATGTATCATTGTCAGTGGTTACCAATATCAGAGTATTTTAGTGATAATAGGCAATACATAATACCTGTATGGGTACGATATAAAAATGAATCTGGTAATTATGATATGGCAATGGGTTGGTATAATAGAAATCATTGGCAGGAGCAATATTCAAAAGTGAAACTTGAAAATGTGACCGATTTTATGGAATTGCCAATGATGCCAATGAAAAAGGAGTGGAGAGTTTTTGGGACGGATGAAGATTGCGAATTGAATGCAGGAGAATATATCAAAAAGGGACGGTTTGAAGAACTTATTAATGAGATTGAGAAAATGGGGTGGAATATACATAGTTTTGTTAGTCGTAAAGAAAATAATCATCATTTTATTGTTACATATAGATATGTTCCTTGTCAGGAAGAAAAAGTGGAAGAAAAGGGAGTAAGCCCATCTCGAAGGATAGAGATAGCAGGAGGAGATGAGTGAAATATAATAGAGATATGACATGGACAAGCAATGCCGATCCTGATAATATTAGGAAGATTAAGTTTAAAGATCTTCATGATAAACATTTGGCTAATATTATTAGGTGGGTGAGACAGCATTTGGATGAGCAGAGAGGGTATTCTCAAGAGTTTTTGGATTTTCTAAATATAGAGACAGATTTGAGGGGATTGAACGATGAGTTTTTATCTGCTGCTCCATATGCGTATGATCCTGAAACTGCCTATAGCGATGAGATATTATGTAATGATAATAAAGTTGAGATGGATAGGACTGAATACATAAATAAGAGAATAGATTTAGCCGGATCATAATCAATTAGTAGAGGGAGATAATTTATTGATGGGATAGGTTTTGGTAATTTATAATAAGAAAGAATCAGTTTGCAACATGACTAATATCGTTTTATCGCGTCATGAGGCTTTAAATATTATTTTAGCCAATAATATGCAGGAGAAAGGATCTGTGAGCGATGAAACTTGATAATAAAATGTCACGGTTGTACCACAAGAAATATTCTGATAAGGATATTGCTGCTGAATTGGAAGTACCATTTTCGAGAGTTCGCCGATGGAGAACTGATGTTGCAAAATTGCCACCGAATGAGAAAAAGAAAGTTTCTTATATCCTGATATATCAGGTTAAGAAACTAATAAAAAAGAAAGTTAAAATTAGTGATATTGCCGAAATACTTAATATTTCTGATGTCGTTGTTAATAGAGCAAAGAACGGACATGATTTAATAGGAGTGATAGAGTCTCTTAACTCAGATGGATTGAATGACTTAAAGATTGCTGATAAGTTGGGTTGTACTCGTCAATTTATTGCCGAACAGAGGAAACAGGTTAAATTGGTAAGTGTTAAGAAACGGAATATAGTTAAAAGATTATCTGTTATCGGTGGGCTTCATAAAGATGGTTTTTCAAGCAAGGACATAGCAAAACAGATAAAGAGTGATGTTGCCCATGTTAATAGAGATCTAAAAAAATTAGAATTGACTCCACATCAAGATGGCTCTTCAAGGGGGCACTCTGAAAAAGTTTTATCATTGATGGGTAAGATAAGGGAATTAAATAGTCATGGTTTGAATGATCCAGCTATTGCAAAAAAGTTGAAAGTAAAACCTCCTTATGTTATCAGGTTGAGAAATGAGATGGGTATACCTCCCATTAGAGGTCAAAAGAGTTCTGAACAAGCAGCTTGATGAATGGTATATTAATATCAAATGAGAAAAAAAGTACATTTGCTTGGCATTAATGTTTTGGTTAAACCAATAGACCCTGGCGAAGAGTCTGTTGGTGCTATAATTGTTCCGGATGAAGCTAAGAAAAAAGAAGTATTAAGAATGGGAACAGTTATGCAGAAGGGTCCGGGGTTTTTTATTCCAGTACATAGGGATAAAGATGATATGCAGTCTATTATAGATGGGAAAGATAATAAATCTCTTGAAATGTCATTTATTTCGTTAGAAATTGAGGAAGGTGATACAGTTTATTATCCAAAAAAGGCTACTGTTGATGTTAGGATAGAAGGTGTTAATTATGCTATTGTTGAATATCTTGCAATAAAAATGTACGCAAGGGATATTTAGTGAAAAATTCTGTTAAAAGTTTGTCTGAACTTTTGTCGTCTTGTGACAGTTTTCCTCTTGAGTGTGATGGTCTTTCGTCTGTTATTGATTATATTTTAACAAAAAATGGGATAGATCATCAATGCTATCGTGGATACGTAGATTTTCAGGGTAGAAAGTTTAAGCCTCACTGGTGGATAGTGGTCGGTAAATATCTGATTGATTATCGTATGAGGATGTGGTTTGGAAATGATGCTCCTCATGGGGTATTTAAAATAAAGAAAGTTAATGAATATGATCGTGGCATTTTATTTAAAGTATTGAAAAGTGGTATTGAGCATGGAGGATTAGCTATTAATATGGGTATAACAGATGCTCTTTTCACTATCCTGGCTGGTAAATCTTACGATCAATGGGAGATAGACAGAAAAAGTAAATAATAACATACTAATATTTTTATAAAGGTTATCGTGAGTTATCCGGTAGCCTTTTTTTATGGACCGCCTTGTGATGAACGTTATATTATAATAAACTAAGGAGATGAAAATGAGTTATATAGAAAATCCAAAAACAAAAGGGAGTGGAATTATTGCATGTATCCCTCATGGTGGGATGTGCCCAATAAAGTGTGATGATTGTTTTTTCCAATCAGGGCGTTCATATCTTGAGCCATTGGGAAAAAATCTTCCCAATATGCCATCGGAAGATATAATTGCAGGGAGAGTTATTCGTGTTAACGATGGTAATGATAGTAACAATAGGAGAAGTTTAGTTATTGAATCAACAAAGCATTATCCTATGAAGTTTTATAATACTTCTATTTCTAATGATATTGAATCTTTCGATGCTCCAGTAGTGCTTACGGTTAATCCTAGTAATAGGACGGATGGTGAGCCTGTCATGTTGAATGATATTCCTAATAATCTTATGTTTGTTAGGGTAAGAACGAATACGTGGAATTTGGATACTACTGTGCTTCCTGCTGTTGATTATTATAGTAAAAGAGAAATTCCTGTTGTACTCACTTTTATGGCTTATTATAATAAGTTTCCGGATGGCGCTGATGCTTATCATCAGTGTAATTATATATTTCGAGAGAGGACATTGAATAAGTATTATGCCATTACTACTAATGCGTGGAGATGTGTAATGGCATTATTTGAAGATAACATATGGGTTCATTCTTGTGGGAAGATAGAAGGTGAAAAGGGTAAAACATCATGTAGACATTGCGGGAATTGTTTACGGGAATATTATGCCACTATGGAGAGGATGAGATAGGCATTTCTAGTATGGAAGAATATGAACAGTTGATAAGTGATTATTTGAAACATATAGATACTATTGAAAAGGGACTTCTGATGGTTGCCATTAAATTTCTTGATGAATATTCACAGGATCGTGATGATAAAATTATTCAAATGCTTGAATTGTTGATCAGGGAAAATGGCAAAAAACTTTTTAGTTAGAGGCTTATAATGGCGGATGATTCAAAGGTATTAGAGCGTGAAGTTGAAGATCATGAAAAACATATTAAAATAGTTGAAGATGGTATTCGTTGTATTATTGCAAGGTTAAGAGAAGAACCTTATAGTCGTGAGCGTGACAGTGAATTAGTAGGTCATATAGCGGCAGTTACTAGAGATGAGAGAGGGTATCTTTTTTCTTAAATATTATGGTAAAATCAAATTTGTATAAAGAAAATAGAATTGGTAGATTTTCTATTAATTGTAATTGTATTGAGGATGGTTGGGATTTATCGTGTGTTTTTAGTCGTATGGTAATAATTAGGGCTGAATCTTTATATCATATGCGTAGAATAGAATATGTGGCTTATTCTGATCTTTTTGATATATTATCCGGAGGCCTTGAACCTCCTTATTATAGGATAGTCATGGAGGATGGGAAGGTAATAGCAAAGAAGGATAGAGAGCAATCTTATATTGACAGGAGGTTGGATGCTATCATGGCAGATTATTCTGTTGGTTATAAAGAAGAACATATAATATGATATAGAAAGTAGGCTATAATGGAAAATGAAAAATTCAAAGTAAGCGATGTTTATTATCGTATTTATTATAATGATGGTAATAATATTTTTTATACTGAACCTGATCATGATTATGAAACTGCAAAAACAAGATTTAAGAGAATTATGTCTAAATCAGGTAAAGATAAAGTTAAGATGGTCAGGGTAATGGAAACAGAGGAAACATTAGAAGGGTAATATGAATACAATAGAGATAAATGGAAAGTTTTATAAGCCGGTTCCTGTAGAAGATTTGTTGGTTGAAGGTAAATATTGTGATCATTGCGATCTTTCTGATACATATGAAGGTTGCAATTCTGCTGAGTGCGTAACATTTGATGGTGGCCGTGAAATAGAGTTTGTATTTAAGGCAGTCGATGGAACTGATTGATGTTACAGGAACGTTAGTTATAGATAATAGGGTTACTGATTGGTGCCGGTACCCGTATCCTGATCACCCGAAAGGTTGCCCTAATTGGGATAAGCATGATAGGTGTCCACCTAAAGTTCGTGGTGTAGCAGATGTTTTTGATTTATCTCAACAGCATTGGTTTGCAATTATTAAATTTGATTTAGGTGCACATGCAGATAGAATGGCAGGACTCCACAAGAATTGGTCTGATCGTCAGTGTCGTTGTCTCTTATATTGGCAAAGAGGGGTCAAGAAGAATCTGGAGGAATATTGTTGGCAGTATATACGCTTGCATGCTCAAATGACATATACGCTATGTCCGGAAGGTATGGGGGTGAATGTATTTCGTACTGCTCATCGTCATGGTATCCGGATGCGTAAGAATCCTCAAAAAACAGTACATTTTGTTGCTTTAATTGGTACGTCAAATGAAAACGATGAACAAAATGAGGGATTATTACAATGGTGTTGACGAATTTATAGTATTTGTTATATTTGTTATAGAGGTATAATTGGGAAAAGACAAAGTATATAAATGCGTTTCTTGTAATAAGAGAGCGATGAATAGGATCGACAAGGGGCTTGATGCATATAAATGTGGGAAGTGTGGAGTTATTTTTCATGAACAATATATTATCGGTTTTTGGAAAGGGTATAAGCAGAAGAAGGATCAAGATGAGTTAGATAATATTGTAGGTGATTTTATCAAAGAAGTTCATAATGATTTTGTTGATAATCATAAGGAAACCGATAGATTGCTTAAGGAGTCTATCGAGGATGATAAAAAATTTGGAAGAGGAAAGTATAGCAAAAAGGAGTAATTAGATGACAGGATATTACATTTATATAGGTTACAATAGTGTTCTTAGTGAATTTGATGTATGGCAAGAATTAAAAAGGGTCGCTGCATATTATTGTGAGAATTATAATTTGATAGCAGATGATGCAGTTGAGATTGAAGGTAGAGATCCGAAGTTTAATGAGAAGATTTTTGATTATGCAAAGAATTATAATAATCATACTGATTTGACCATAAAGATAGTTGATCAGAAATCTGATGATATCGGGAATAGAGAGCGTTATATAGCTCAGTTGGCTTCTGCTGGTGGATATAGCAGAGAGGTTAAGGAGATATTAAGGAGAGCGTTCTGTAGGGTTGTTTTAAGGGAAATGCATAAAAAGGGTATGGAAGTATGTATTAGTGTGGGTTAACGTTTTATCGGGAGGAATTATGCCTTTGTGGGGTATTATAGTAATTGTTATATTGGCAATAATTGTATTGATTGCCATTTCTTATGCGTTTAGGGATTCTTTCTTTTTATTTGAAGGGATATGCGTAATGTGTGATGCAATAGGTGGGGGATTAAGTGATGGAGGTGATGGCTGTGGGGATTAATTGGAATGCATCGACTAAAGAAAATATAGCCCATATTAAGGAAAAGGTTTCTTCTGGAAAGTTTCCTCAATTATTGAAAGAATATAAAGGTAATGAGGATGTGTTATCTATTCAGGAAGACCTATTATATTCCCTTGCTACACTGGCTGATGAGACAGAAGAGAATGTTAAGATGTTTCCTGTTTTAGTTCCTTTTCATTGTGACGTTGCTACAATGAGCAAATTTCAAAGAATGTTGGATGCATTGGGTGTAGAGTATGGTAAAAGGGATTATATGGTTGCTTTTAAAACAGTGGATGAGTTGAATGATGCTATAGTAAGGGTTTGGCTGGCTGATTGGGAAAAAAATTTGATATTAGAAGATTATATGATAGAAAAGGATTTATTCGGGTTGACTTGCCCTTCTCATATAAGGGGTAGGCTTGAAGCAATTTTGGGCGGTAGTTCTTGTTCATATATAAAATAGGTTTATTATAATTTAGGGGGATAGATGCAAACTTCTTATTTCGCAAAATCTGCGAATAATCCTAATGCAGTTTCGATAGCCGGACGTGCGCCTAGTTGGTATAATGGTCGGGAGTATAAAATATTAGCCCCTAAATACTGGTTCTTTAAAAGATACAAAGATAAAGATGATGAAATGTATCTTAATCAGGATTTTTATGTAGAAAATTATTATAATGAAGTGTTAAGTAAACTTGACCCTCAACGAGTTTTAATGGAACTTGGGGAGAATGCTGTTATGTTATGTTGGGAAGTATCTGGTAAATTTTGCCATAGGCATTTAGCCTCTGAATGGTTGAGAGCTAATTTGGATATTCAGATAACTGAGTTACAATAATGAATGAGTATGGAAAACGCTGCCAGCTTTGTTGGAAATATAGACAGTCACGGATATATTATAGAAAAATAAAAGGTAAGTTTATAAAGATATGTATGGAATGTTGGGATAGTCTTGAGGATAAAAAGAAACAGGGGGTAAAATAATGATTCAGGAGATTGGGTGTACGTTATGTAATAAAACGGGGATGCTCCCTATTAGTTTTAAATTTCTATCTGAAGCAAATAATTGTGGTAAATGTAAACAGACCCATACGGTTGAATGGAGATATTATTTCTGTAGTACGGAATGTTTTATAAAATGGTTTGAGGATAATGAAATTGCTGAAAAAGGATTTCCTTGTCAATCATGTCAGGGGAGTGAAGATAATAAAAAATGTAAAAGGTGTAAGGGTAAGGGAAGAGTAAGTGAGACTAAGACAAATTTTAAGAAAGTTGCAGAGTTAGATGTCCCTGTTGAATTTTATATTGTTGATAGTGTTAGTGGTAAACCAATTTTTGCAAAGGGGAAATAGTATTATGAGTAGTATCGAAATAAAAGAAGGGGTTATCAAACTGACCGAACAGACGGTTAGAGAATTATTAAGAGCAGTTGAAGATTCGAGAGCATTAGGTAGGGATGAAGTGATGGTTGAATCTCCCTATAGTGGTATTTCTTTTGTTGTTCATAATGAGATAAAGCCTCATACGCAGGAGTCATTAAGATATAATAAAGTGTCTGTAAGGCATGGGAATAAGTTAGATGAAATACAGGTTGTTCCAGCGAGTGAGCCTGCGCAGCCTGAATGGATTGATATTAAGATGGCTAATAAAATAGGCAAATAGATATTGAAGCATACAAGAGATATTATCCTTGTTGTAAGAAAACTTATTTCTGGCAGGGAGGTGGGATTTTTGGTTAATTTTAAAAATAGTGATCATATTTGGATAACTGTAGATATTAATTGGCCTTCCTATATTGATTATTGATTATTGATTATTGATTATTAATTATTGATTTTTATAGTAAGTTAAAACAGAATTTATCAATAATCAATTATGGGAGGTATTTGTGAAAAATTATGGTAAGGAGATTATTCTAGATATACATAATTGCGATGTTTCTAAATTTAATCGTAATGATATTAAGAAATATATAATAGCATTATGCAACTTGATTGATATGCAAAGGGAGGATCTCCATTGGTGGGATTATAATGGATATCCAGAAGAATATGATAAGGCAGAGGATCATTTGAAGGGGGTTACATGTGTGCAGTTCATTAAGACTAGCAATATTGTGATTCATACAGTTGATCCTTTTAAGAAGTTATTTGTTAATATATTCAGTTGTAAAGATTTTGATAGTAATTTGACTGCAAATTTTACGGCTGATTGGTTCTCAGGTCAAATATCTTCTTTTACGGTGGTGGATAGGAAATGAAAATAGAAATTCTTGAGCAACATGGTTATCATTTTTTATGGATAGATGATCAGTTATGGATGTGGGACATCCCAGATGAGAGTAAGTATCAAAAAGTTATTGCAGATCAAGCCTGTGGGAATGTGCTTGTTGCCGGTTATGGGTTGGGAGTAATACAGAAGTATCTTGAGCAGAATCCAAAAGTAAAATCGGTACATACTATAGAACTTTATCAAGGGGTAATAGATGTTTGCAGGGAACATTTTGGAGAAATATATGGCTCACACTCTATCGGTGATTTTTTTGAATTATGTCCCGCTGATGTAAATAATATTGATTGCGTTGTAGGCGATGTTTGGGTTGATATTGTTCCCGAATCATTAGCAGCTTATTGTGAATTTAAGGAAGTTGCTTTAAGTGTAGTGGAAGATAAAGATAAGATATTTGCCTGGGGTCAAGATTTCTTTGAATATTTATTAAGAAATACAAATACAAATAAAAATGGATGATTATCAGGAAAATATTTGGGTAGAAAGGGAGCGTAATTGGGCATCCTATATTGATTTTTATTATGGTATCTGTTTTTAATTAATAATTAACAGATACCATAAACTAATCAATATAGGAGAAGAAAATGAAAAATTCAGTTGTTTTTATAGTTCCCACTGGGATCGGGGCAGAAATAGGTGGACATGCGGGGGATGCAAATCCTGTAGCAAAGTTAGTAGCAAGTACCTGTGAAAATTTTATAACGCATCCGAATGTAGTAAATGCTAGTGATATAAATGAAATGTCCCATAATACTCTTTATGTTGAAGGGAGTATGCTTGACAGGTTTTTAGAAAATAAAATAGGGCTTGAAAAAGTATGTGGAAATAAAATATTGTTTGTTGTCAATGCCCCTATTCATAAAGAGACGATCAATGCTATATCTGCTGCACGCGTGACTGTCGGGGCAGATATAATGGTGGTAACATTGAAAACACCATTAAAAATGACAGGGAGAATAGAGAATGGGATTGCCACAGGGGATGTTAGTGGATGGCAGGAACTTGTAAAGCAAGTTAAGATGTATGATTTTGATGCGCTAGGAATAGCATCTGAGATAAAAGTTGGTAGAGATATATCTTTGAGATATTATCGTGAAGGTGGTGTGAATCCTTGGGGTGGTGTTGAAGCAATAGCATCAAAACTCATAGCAGATGCTTTAGATAAACCGGTAGCACATGCTCCGGTTGAATTTTCTATGGTTGAAAATGATAATGAGTTATTTATGTTACCATTGAATGAGATAGTTGATCCGAGAATTGCCCCAGAAGCAATTTCAACGTGTTATTTGCATTGTATCATTAAGGGGCTTCATAAAGCTCCTCAAATTGGCAATGATGTTACGGTAGATAATGTTCTTTGTATGGTTACACCATACAATTGTATGGGCAGGCCGCACAAGGCGTGTTTACAGAACAAGATACCTGTAATTGCAGTAAGGGAAAATAAAACAGTGTTAAATGATCTAATGCCGGATGAATTTCTGATAGCAGAGAATTATCTTGAGGCAACTGGTATGATTATGGCATTAAAAAAAGGTATCAGTTTTGAGTCCGTCAGACGACCCATTCCTGATACTATTGTTATGGAGGGGTGATGAGGTATTTTGTGTTATTATTTGTGTTGTTATTTTGTCAATGTTGGCAAATAAGATACACTGAAAGCGATTTATTTATTGATGAGTTAAGAAGACAAGGTTATGAGGTTAAAGTTACTCATACCGATTTTGGTGTATACCGTGTAAAATATAGGATGCCAAAAGATAAAAAAAAGTAACAAGGAGGAAGAGTGAAGTATTCGTTGTTATTCCTCTTTATTTTATTTCTCTGTGGTTGTTGGGAAATAAAATATGTTGATAGTTTAAGTATTATTAGAGAACTCGAAGACCGTGGTTGCGAGGTTAAATATAAGAAGAATAAGTTCGGTGTTTATCGAGTTAAGTGTAAGTGCCCAAATGGAGATGAATAATTGGCTGCTGGAGCATATGTTAGAGGTCATCTCATAGTTTGGGATGAGAAAAAGAGAAAATGGTATTACGATGATGATGGTTCTGTTTTTGATGATAGTAGGGTATGTAATAGATGTGGTAGATTTCCTACTGTCGAAGGATATGATGCTTGTATTGGATATGTGCCAGGGAAGGATAGTGTTTGTTGTGGACATGGAGTTTCCAATAAAATAATGGAGTAAGTGATGAAATATTATCTTCAAGAAATGCATGGTAGTTTTGTGAATTATCGACTTATAAGAATGCCGGATGATATTGAGATATACGATGGGGAAGAATGTATAGAAGGGCAGTTTATATTAGCCCATTGTTATGCAGTTCCTGAAGATGCTACTTTGACTAAATTTTTATTACCTAACTGCAAAGATTTTGGTGAGAAGTGGGAAATAGGGAGCGAGCTTACGGGTGACTATAATCCTATGGGTGGACATCATGTGGGGCAATGTACTGAAATATCTCCCGAAAAAGCAAGAGATATATTATTGATGGCAGTAGAAAATACTTTTAAGGATATTGTAGTTGATGGTCATAATAGGTGTTCAGATTGTGGGAGAGAAAAAACAGATATGTTAATTATAGATAATAAACCTATAGCCGTATGTCCGGAGCATGGTAAATAATGGATATTGAATCTGCATTAATTTTAATGGAAGAACGTGGATATACGGTAATGTCACGCTCTGGTGATAAGACTGAATATCATATGGCAAATATGAATAATGAATTGAGTGCAGTATTAGTTAAAAGTGGGGATAGTTCTCAAGTTAAATTGTCATTTTCGCATGGGTTATTTGTGACAGCAAGTGGTTTTTTGCAAGTTGATCACCCACGTTTTGTCAGTCTATTTGAGGCTCCTCTTATTTTAATTAAAAAGACATTGGGCGATGTGTTATCCCAGATGTAAATATGAATATCATGATGGTGAGTGTAGTTTGCCGAGTGAAGAAATCCCGCCAGATGATTCTGAATGTTTTATTCGTGATGCTGCCGAAACTGCTTTTGAAGATAAAAAGTTATTAGATCATATGAGAAAAAGGTTTTTTATGGATACAAATAAATATGCATCAAAAAGAATTGAGTTAGCTGGAGGTGTAATAGCTGACAAAATTGATAGATCAACGGAAATTAACGATGCTATATTGTCGAAATGTTTAGAAAGATTAGGTAGATCGGATTATGATAAGTCTTTTGAAAAAGCATTAGGTAATCCTTCTCATTTTTTAAGAATTATGATTACGTCAATTTCTGAAGTTATTGCTAGTGAAGTTGAAGATTTGAAAAGTACTATTTAAGTGAGGTAATAATGAAGAATGAAGACTTAAAAGGTTTTAAAAGAGAAACTGTTGAGCATATTACCAATGTTATGAAATTTATCTTTAAGATTAAGAGTGAATTATCTAAAAGAGCATTAGCGCATGACAGGTCTAAATTTGAGAGTCCTGAAATAGAGATATTTGAAAAGATGCCTCCCAAAAAAGAAAGACCTGCTTATGGAACGAAGGAGTATGATGAGAATTCAAATAAAATGGCTCCGGCAGTTGACCACCACCGTAAAGTTAATCGCCATCACCCAGAATTTTTTGAAAATGGAATAAGTGGGATGAATCTTGTCGATGTTAATGAGATGTTTTCTGATTGGATGGCTGCTGCTATAGATCATGAAAAAAATGGTGATATATATAAAAGCATTGAGGTTAGTGCAGAGAGGTTTGGGATATCCGAACAACTAGTCAGTATATTTAAGAATACTGTTAAGATGATGGAGAATGAGATAAGAAGGGGATAATTTAAAGGTAGCATTAATCCAAAGTTGGATAAGGTAATTTCTTTTCCGAAACAGATGTGATTAGTTTATGGGGTATCGATGTTTAGATGGAAGCATTACGCCATGTTGCTTTATAAAGAATGTAAAAGTACTGTTCCGAATTTCCCGCCCACAGATCATTATGGGAATGAAATAGAGCATTACGTAGGATTTCTAAAGCAAGTGGTTAATAAATATCGTAATTATTGCGAACTGTTACGGAAGAGTATTGATAGTTGTAATTGCCTTGAGTATAAGAATATTAAGTTTTACGTTGATGATAATTATGAAGATAAAGTTCATATGTATATTGAATTGATTAATGATGATGATTCTTTATTTGTTTTTAATGATGGCCATTGGTTACATAAAGGGAGTTGGTGCAAAAGCATTAAGGATGTGTTGATTGCTGTTGATAAGTTGACAAAAAATAGGGAAAAAACAAAGGAAGTCATAGAAACAAATAAGGCAGTTAGTAAGACTGTTAATTTTTTAAATAAGTGGGAGGAAAGTAATGCGAATGTTTGAGAGAGATGTTATTGGTGTTAAAGATGATGATGGTAGGATTTTACGTGAGGGTGATATTATTACTACTGTTGCTGATTGTGATTTTTTTAATCATGAAGTTAATGGGATTATACAGTATAGTCCTGAACAAGCTCTTTTTGAGGTTGATTTCCCACAGTATGGAGTAACAAAACCTTTGGCTATTTTCGTTAATAGCGGGGCTTATATAAAGTATATCGGTACTGATGAGAAATTGCTCTATGAAGAAGAAAAAAAAGAAGAAGTAGCATAGGTGGGGCATACAGTGCATTATGCGATAGTTGTAACTGCTATTTCAAGTTATCTTCCTGCTGTTCTTTATAAAGCTGAGGAGATATTTGGCTGGTTACCAGACGTATCACCTACTGTAGCAAATAGATATGTTAGTTTTTTTATATATCCAGATGGATATAAAGAGCAGGATCCAGAATCTAAAGTTTATGAATGGAAAAGAAGGGCATTTGTAGAATGGTTAAGGGAGCAGATTGGGGTTGATTGGGTTGAAGTTAAATATGGAGATGATATTGGGGATGTCCGTATTGTTAGTGATAGTATGGGTATCCATAGAGGGGAAAGAAAAACGAAGGTTAAGAAAAGAAAAAGGAATACGGCGAAAGAAAGATTGAAGAGTATAGAAAGGCAAGGCGAGAAGTGCAAATTAAGATAATAAGTACCCCTGACGGGGAAGCCCCTCTTTGGGTTAGAGAACAATGGATCGGAGTTGAATTGTCTGTTGTCCCTGGAGAATCATACTTTCAGCGTGGAGTTGTTACTGAGAAACAGATCAGTAAGGCTATTGATGGATATAGAGTTAAGGCTGTGATTGCGATTAATATTCTTTCTCATAAAAGTAAAGATGCAGCTAAATGGTGGATAGAGAATTATTTATCAAAGTATATGTTATCCTCTGAGCAACAACCGGATATGATTCTTGATACTTTTTTAGTTTTTGAAAAAGAGGTATGTAAAATTGTATAGTCATTGTAAAACAGTAGATGATGTAATAATAGAATGTAGGGAATTGACATTAAAGAAAATGTTTCCTAAAGGAGGAATAATTGCTAAAGGACGCAATTATGTTATTCGTCCAAACTTTAAGACTGGGAAATTGGACATCTCGAAGAGAAATAGCAAACTCAAGGCGAAGAGCTAGTTATAGGGATTGGGGTAATATTGATGTTGGTGATACTGTGATAGCATATAGGGATGTCCCCGAGTTGATTGAACATGCTATTCAGTTTTATAAAGATGAAGTTTGTGATGTGGGTGAAATTACAGCCCATTCTGTGGCTATTAGAGATAGATTTGGGGATCTTGGTTGGTTTAATAAATCACAATATAGAAATGGCGATTTTATAGGAGATTTTTTCGAATGAGTGAGCCACGTAAGATGAAATGTGATACATGCGATAATATGTTGCATCATTTTCCTGGTTCATTTATGAGTGTGGCAGAAGGTGGTGATGATCCATACGATTATGATTATTGTGCAAAATTTCATTGGGGAGGATCTGGTGAACCGGAAGATTGTGCATCTGATCCGTGGGCTGATTGCAAAGATTACGTGGAGAAGAAAAAAAATGAACATTCATGATTATAGAAAAGAGAAATGTAATTGGTATCATAAATTAATGGTATTAAACCCATCTCACTCATGGAAATTTAGGTGTAGAGGATGTGGGAAGGGTATTGTTAAAGACGATGCAATCATTCTTTCTCTTAATCATTTTGATCATTGGGCTGCATATAGAGTGGTGAGTATTAATTATTTAATTCCTGAAGATGTGTTTGCTGCTGAATTGGAGATTTGGCCGGAAATAATTAATGAAAAGCAAGAAGAATTTGAACAGGCAATAGGAGGTAAAATTGCGATTAGGTAAATTGAGACAAGACGATTCATCTCATTGGTATGTGATACCGGAAGAACTTGTTGAAGAATATGAAAAGATTAGTATGGATATTGATAAAGCTAAAGATCACTCAGATGAGTGGTATGATTTAATAGATAGGTATGATAGTAATTATGGGCAGTATCGGTTAGATGGTGGCATTTATGATTTAAAGGTTATTATTGAAGAATGATGCAGGAATATATAAATAAGATTATATGTGGCGATAATGCTGATGTTTTACCTAGTTTACCGAAAGAGTTGGTTGATTTGACGGTGACTAGTCCCCCATACGATAATTTAAGAACTTACGATGGATATACTTTTGATTTTAAGTATCTTGCAGGTCAATTGTATAGGGTCACTAAGCCTGGTGGCGTTGTAGTATGGGTGGTTATGGATGAGACTATTAAGGGTAGCGAAACAGGGACAAGTTTTAGGCAAGCATTACATTTCATGCAAATAGGCTTTAACTTACATGATACTATGATTTACGAAAAAGCGCAAGCATGTTTTGGGAGTAATGATTGTTACCTTCAATCATTTGAATATATGTTTGTTTTTAGTAAAGGAAAGCCAAAGACGATAAATTTAATAAGGGACAGAAAAAATGTTCGTAGTGGTGTCGAAAGTATGGCTGTTACCGGTTTATCTGCTGATGGTACAAAGGCAGATCGGGTTAGAAAGATGATGGCAACATTTGGGAGAAGAAAAAATATTTGGACGTATGGTGTTGGTGGCGGTAAAAAGAATCATCCTGCAGTTTTTCCGGAACAGTTGGTGCGAGATCATATTATTTCTTGGAGTAAAGATGGTGATATAGTATTAGATCCTTTTGTTGGTAGTGGGACTACTTGTAGAGTTGCAAAGTTGAATCAGAGAAAATTTATAGGGATTGATATATCAAGGGAGTATTGTGAAATAGCTGAACAGGCAGTTGATGGGATATTTGATTTATGAGTAGAAAGGATGAAAAATTAATGGGCAAATCAAGGGAAATAACAATTCTTGATCGTGCATCAAAAAGTCGGGCATATCTTCAGATTCACGGTTTTTTAACTGATGGGGAGAATAAAAAAGTTAAAACCAGAATTTATAAAAGACAGATAAAGGTGAGTGTTGCTGTCGATAAATAGTGTTTCATAGGTAATGAAATTGTAAGCCGTGTATCATTATTATTGAAACGATTTATAGGGCTCATAAATGGTTCAGTGGTACTATGGTGTGCCTTACATGGAGAAGTGACGAAATAGGGGCTTAAAACCATTAATTTATCGGGAAATTGGAGAAGTTGTAATGGCTATGTCAGATTGTGGAAAATGTTTAGAAAATCCATGTGAGTGTGGGTCTACGTATAAGGATATGCCCGAAGAATGGCTTATTAAAATGAGAGATATGTTTCAAAGCTTATTGGATGGTAGTAATCAATATAGTAAGCATAATCGTGAAGATGAAGCCAAAATAGTAAGTGCAGAATATCTCAGAAGAAATCTTATACATGCAAAATCAGTTGGTGTATGTGGGAATCTTGAGGCTGCACTTATAAGACTACAGGCTTCGAAGTCACCTATAAAATGGTTGATAGAAAATCTGAAAGGTTCGCTTGGTCGGGCTAAAGTTGTTAGTGGTGAAATGGCGAAGCATAGAGATGAGACAAAAGATGATTAGTGTATGGGGATATAATTTTACGTTAAAGAGATTTTTAATTACTCTATTCTGGAGAATTTTTTGTAATCATTCTACGGCTATGTTTCATGCATGTACTTGTGCTACCCGTGAACCGGAAACATCTGATAATATAACCGTTGGTGTATCGTTTGTATGTCCGAGATGTAAGAGATCATGGGCTGGTGATATTGTATCTGGAGGACCGCCGAGGAGGGCAGTAGTTGGAACACCTCGTAGAGGGCAGATAAAAGAACGGTTAGAAGCTATATAATATGGAATTGGTTAAATTATTAAGTTTTGTTTTCGATACGTTTGATTTTCGTATATTGTTGCCTCCAACGATAAAGGAGTTTCTGCGAAGGGGTAGAATAAAGAAGGCATTCAATAAATGGAGTGCAGATGTGGATGACAATCAGAGAAAGTTAGATGAGTCAGTAGCAAATGATAAGAATTTTAAGTGGACGCATTTGATGTGGCAGGAAATAAGTATGTGGATACAGGTAGGTGATCAGGTAAAGGTAGAAGATTTTGAGTGGTTATGTAATAGACGTGGGTTTGATTATCCAATGAGAGCCTATTTGATAGATATTATGACACATGTAGGATTAGGGAATAATTTGAGTTATGAGTTAGTCCCTGGTTATGAACAGGAGCTATGCAATGAGTAATATAAGGACTAAACCGGCTACTGACAACTATCGGAATTGGTTTGATTCTACTTATGGGGATAGACCATTGCCTAAGGGTGGAACTAAACGTTATTCGTTAGATGATTTGAAGAAGGAGAGAGAATTGGAGAATAAGCCACCAAAGAAAAAGAAAAATAAAAATAAAAATAAAAAGAAATAGGAGAATATAGTGGAATTAACTCAAATAGGTAATTTCTTTCTTGACTTGAAACTATTGCAGATAATTGATTTTTGTCTTGCAGTTATTACAATACCAGCACTGATTATGATGGGAGATAAGAATAGGTGGTGTTTCCCTATTTTTCTTGGCGTTAATTTTGGGGTAATGGCAGTTGTTTTTTATGGCACTCCTATATTATGGGGGGTATTTTTTAGACAGGTGATATTTGTTTTTATTAATATTAGGAATTGGAAAAAATGGGGGGATGATGATAAGCGTGAAGCAAAAAAGTGACTTATTGTATGTTGTCCAGTCTTTTCATTGCACGGGTAGCAACGGATATAAATCTATTTTTAATTTCTTCTTCGGTTGCTTCTTGAAATCCTATGACTGTGCATTTTCCGTGACCGCAGTGTAGATCGAATGTGCCTAGATCTTTTGCATGTATGTTTACTGTATCACAGGTCGGACATATAATTCGCATATGTCTTATATCGACTGGTTCTGCTAGTAATTTAGGTATGTTCCCTTCGATCCATTCGTGTTGAATATCTACTTCGTTATCTCCTTTGTATTTTACGATATTATAATTACCCCTGCCGCAATCTGCTTTTCGCTCACCTCGTCCGGTTGAGTGCATATGTTCATTACCACAAAATGGACATTTAACGGTATCTTTACGATTTCATCTTTTAGCAAATACGTGTGAGATACGACCATAACCATTGCACAAGAAGCGGATTTTATTCTTACCTTTAGTCTGCTTTATATGCCCTTTTCCATCGCAATGAGAGCAAAGGTCGAAGCGTGGATGTTCTTTATCTGCGTTCATTTCTTCTCTTTTGGTTTTTTGTCCATGAATTTTAAGAGTGCTTTTGAGTTTATAATTTTTTCTGGGTAAAATTGTTCAAAGAATTTTATTATTATTTCGTTTGGTTCTGGGTGTCTGTATGAGTCTGTCCACTTATACACTTCGTTATTATTTATATTTATTTTATTAAGCTCTCGTTCACACTTATAGCCTAAATAAGAAAAGAAATAGAATGACAATAAACCGATGTTGTCATCCCTATTAATGGATTCTTTTAAATGTTCTGGTTCATCGTTTTGTATGAGTTTGTTAAATTCATTCATCATATTGATGAGTTCTTCTTCTTCAATCTCCATAGATTTTTGAGTGATTAAAGCTTTAATTAGGTATTCGTCTTCTGATAACATAGATTTGATGCATGCGATAAATATTTCTGTGATTGTTGGCATAATGCCTCCTTATATATGGTCTAGTCGTTTTATTGCTATTTCTTTATTAGAATGAACCCCTTCTGATTTTTCCAATGTAACAATTTTTGGTAATTTACCTGATATATAATAATCTTTTTTGGAAAGTTCACATTTATGTTGTTCTCCTATAGCATCAGGTATATGTGGGTGGAGAGTATTGCAGAGTGGGCATTCAATATGTATAGTTGCTGATGGGTGCTTTTCTATCTGTTGTTCATTAGGGGAAACGATATAGGCTGGGGGAATAGTCCCAGTTCCATTACAATGTAAACATGGGTCATTAGTTGATTCAAATGGGTTAGGGGCGATACCTCCGCCCTCACAATGTTCACATATTTGAGTATTTGACATAAAAAATCCCGTTTTTGTTTATGTCTTAATATAACAAAAACGGGAAGAAAGTCAACTGAAAGGTTAAATAATATTGTCAGCTAGTTCCCAACCTTCTTTTATCCCTATAAGTTGTTCTTCAATAATTTTAATGGAACTTTCTATTATTCTTGTGTCGTCTGTTTTTGAAATAATGTGAGATTCATGAGCCATTGTCTTACAGGCTATTTCTTTAAAGGTGTAAGATGTTGCACCAGCAGACCTAATACAGGTCATAACGAGGTCTTCATACTTAATAAAAGCGTCAGGAATGGGGTTTGAGCCTTGGGGTATTTTTAAAAGGTGCACGATACTGCCCCTGTGTTGTCTTTCGATTTCTTCTGCTGTACAGGTTCTAAATCCCATTTGTTTCATTTCTGGTGTTATGAAATCAGTCCCGATTTCATATTTACCTATTTTGATGGTAAAGAACTTGCCGCTGGTATCGTTAAATTCGTAAGATAGGTAGTGTTTATTGTCTTTTCGTGTTACCCTTATTCCGTTATCGAGTGTTATGGTTTCTATTTTTTTCTCTTTCAAACGGTACTCCTTTCGGTAAAAAGTTAATTGTTATATTTATTAATATAATACATTTTTTAAGAAAACTCAAGAAAAAGTGCAAAAAGTAGATAATTTCTTAAAAAGTTGTATAAAATAGTCAGTAAGTATGATTTTTTCATACATACTGGTGGGAAAAGGTTGCCTAACAGGTGGGCAAAAAATGCAGGGTGATAGGCAATAATGTTACCTAACAGATGGTAATGAAAGTGAAAGATGTTGGGTAAAACGTTGTCCTACAAATGTTCAGAAAATGAGAAATGTAGTACAACGTTTTTTATAATTGTTTTGATAAAGATGATTCTATTGGTGTACTATCTGCAGTGATTACTGGTGGTTGTAGTATCGATGAATAGTCATTTGTTTTAAATACGCCGTATTTCATTCCTCTTTTAATTAACTGGTGTGGAAAAAGACTTGCAAAAGAGTCAAGGTAAGTGAGTGGGCATATGAAGTTGTTTTTTATTATACTGAAATGTTTACCGAAATTGAGTCGCCCTTTTCTATATGCATCATAGAGAGAAAATTTTTGACCGTCGTATACTAGATTTGCATAGGCAGTAATAATGTAATAGAAATAGTAATTTTGTTTGATCTGGCAACGACCAGGGAATGAGTTTATTTGCATTCTATCTTTTGTTTCTATCGGGATACCTTTATTATAATATTTTTTGTAGAGATAATCTATTTGGGAAGCAACATCATTTGGTATATTTATATTAAATACCGGTTTCCACTCTTTTCTATGGAACATGAATATGAATGCTGCAGATGTTGCTTTTCGATTATATGTAATGTTTTTGAATTGCCCCTGCATTATTGCTGCTGGAAGATTTGTATATAAATTATCATTAAGGATATCCGATGATTGATTTTTTAATTTATAGCATTTCGTATCGTATTCTACCCCATCGTACATGAAATCGTTTCGATCTGGTATTTCGTATGGTGTTTTGCAACATTCAGTATCTATTACAATTCCATTTTCTCGCAGGAAGAAGCATATTATACTTTCTGATATTTTGCCACTTGTGATGTATTCTATTCTTTCTATAAGTCCTCTCTTGAGCCTATTATAAGTGAATGCTATTGATTTTACTGCGTAAGCAAATGCTTCGTCTACTATGTTATTATAAATCTGCTCTGGGATCCCGTTTATAATGATAACTTCTGATTCTTGCATAATATATCTCCTGTAAAAAGTATTAATAATATAATATTCATCGAACATTAAGTAAATAATTATAAACTTGACCCAGAATACCTTTTTTGTTATATTGAATTAAATATAATGGAGAAGATATGAATAATAGGGAAGGTGTCTGATGGGAAGGCGTAAGTATACCCGTGAAGAAGATATTGATGCTATTGTATCGAGTATGCATACTGGGTCACCAGCTAAAAGCCCGCTTATTGACCGGTTGATTAAGAAATATAGTAATGAGAAATGTTTTTCACTTTTGGTAGAGGCATTTTATGCTTACGACAAAAAATATGGAGATGTAAAAAAATGAAAATACCGGTATATATAACGACTCATGGGATAGCAAATGACAGTACAACAATCCTTGCTGTAACTACCGATCTTGACAAGGCTATTGAAGCAGCACATGCGCATATAGCAGGAGATGAAGAGTTTGAAGAAGTAATGTCTTATGGGGATTGGGTTGAAGATGACCTTAGTAATGAACCACCTATTATTCCAGGTGAACCTTATGCAGTGAAGGTATGGAAAGATGGTGAATTTATGGATGTTGTTGTTGAGAAGTGGGAAGTTGAAGTGAGCCAAGAACTATTATCTTCTATTATAAGTCAGGAGAATTGATTTGGATAGAAATAAGGCGATGGTAACATGTGTTATTGCATTATGTTTTGCTGCGTATTTGTCTTTTAAGGTCAAGTATAAGCATATTGAACCAGTGCCAGTACTTACCGATCCTACGGCACAGAGAATTTATGCTATACAGGGAATAACAACCGCTGCTAATCGTAGTGAGGCTATTAAAGCACTTTCGATAGATAATGATGTTATTATAGATAGTCTTTATCATAGGATGTTAAGGGATTCTGTTTTTTTAAATAGAGTAGCAAATACTTTTATTAATATTCCTAACGATGATTTGTTAACTATAAAACAGGTAAAATAATGACGAGAAATTGGGCAATGATATTATGTGTTCTTCTGATGTGTATTGGCGCGATAGCATGTTTTGCACTTAAATATTATAAGCCTAGCCCAAAGCCAATAGTTACTGACCCTACGTCGCAGAGGATTTATGCAATAAAAGCATTGGGTGTTATTTCGACCCAAAAACTTGCAATAGAAAAAATGTATGTTGATAATAATGTTATTGCAGATAGTATTTGTAGTCAATTATTAAGGGATTCTACTTTTATAAGAAGAATAAGAGAGATGAAATGACTAAGGTGTTTAAGTGATGGATAGTTTATTACAAATGTATATATTATATGAGAAGCCAGTTGATTATCCAGATGAGTATGTTGTCAGGATTCATAGGATTATAAATGGTAAGTCAGAGCCAGTGCCTGATAAGGAATTGTTCGCTAAATGTAGTACCATTAAAGAAGCAATAGGGAAGATTCCGAGGGGTTTAACTTTTTTTCAGAAATCGCCAGTTGATCCGATTTCTATAGTGGGGATGTGGGCATGATAGTTTTTGACCATATGTATATAAAAACAAGTATTCGTGGATCAGATGGATATTATAAAACAGCTTTGGCGATTTACGTGGTATGTCAAAGGAGTTAAGAAATGTCAACATGTACAAACACTCTAGTGGTATTTCACTTTCAATTTATTAAGTGGAGGATACACCCAAAAGTAAATAAGTATCATACGGAATGGTTACTTGTAACATCAGATATTGAGACGTTTGAAGAGTTTTTGCTGAGTCGCGCTAAGGTGCTTATGGGGGAATATTTTAAGATTAAGAAGAAGATACAAAAGGGTATAAGGTATCATTGTGCAAGTGAAGATGAATATGCTGTAGAGTTTACCTTATTGCATGGTAGGCAAGATGATAGGTTAACAGTAGTTGATGATTGTTTTCTTATATCAGATAAGTTGTTGGGATCATATTCCCATTATTTTTTTGATCAGGGGATGATATTTATAACAGAAGAAGGTGCTATTCGTCCACTTGTAGGTATGGAATATGAGGTATTAAAGACGAGTGAGAATAATGTCCTTGTATGGCCGTCAGAAAAGTATACAAAAAGTGACATTAACGTTTTTAGGTGGCCTGGAGGTAAGCATTATTATGCCAAAGTGGGTAATGTTGAAGTTATTAGTTTGGACGGTCAGTCAAAATGGTCAGATGTCAAGGAAGCAGAAAGACAAGCAAGTCTTTTTTTGAGGAGAATTAATAAGAAGGTTTAGAAATGCTTTATTCAAATTTAGAAGTATGCGAAGATTGTATACATGCTGTTTTACATAATTGTTGTGGTAATTTTTGTCATTGTAAAGAAGAAAATGAAAGGGAATAACGGATGGTACCTAAAACTTTTACAGATGAAGAGATTGCTACATCGAGGCTCTTTATCATTAAGAACGTGCATAAGAATAGCATATTTTCAAGTAGTTCTTTACGTGGTAATCCATATACCACATATCAGAACCTTGTAGCTAATATAGGCTATAGTATAGATGATCAAATTGATGGTTTGAATGCCGGTATTCTTGCTGGTGAAACAAATAGGCCTGAGTTGGATAAGACTGGGTTGCTATTGTCTGCTGTTGTTGTGAATCATGAGGACATGAGACCAGGGCATGGATTCTTTGTATTTGCTCAAGAATTGGAAATGTTACAAGTTGATGGTAATCCTGACCCAGATGGTTTTGAAGAACTTTCATTTTGGACTGAACAGGTAAAAAGGATAGTTCGGTTATATGGCAAACAGGTTGGGAGATTGATATTATGAAAAATTACACCCTAAATACAGATGTCGAAGACTATGGTGGCAAAGATTATTCTTGTATCCAATGTGTGGTTACCAAGAAAGAAGCGTTCGTATTGTTGCAGACATTGGCAAGCCAGTTACATGCTCAGGAAGTCGGAGATGGAATTGACGAAATAAGATTAATGATGTTTGGTGATTTGAAATTGTTGCAGGAAATTAAAAGTAACCAATAATAAGTATGTTTTGCCGATTTAAGGATGATATATGAGTAATAATACTATTCAGAAATTTATAAAACAATTGTTGAAAATTGAGAATGATATTGCTGAATCTGATAGAACCGTTGCTGCTGCACCTCCACGGGATCGTGAAGATCATTCTGTCCGTAGAGATTATTTCGATAATATGATTGAGGCAGTGATAGATTCAGATGGGAGTGGACAAGTTAGACGTACTGATTACGGATCAGAATTTATAAATAGTTTAAATAGTGTTAGTGAAGCTGTAAGTTCTTTGTTGGGTATTATTGTTGCTTATGATCCCCGGACTGTCATTAATCTTGCTGGTAGAGGTCCGTTGACACCCGTTTATGATGCAGTTGCTTTTAAGATGTTAGTAAAATCATATATTGAGAGGATAAAATATTTGTCTACTGGTGGAAGTGGTGATATGTTTGATGATCCCGATGATAGTATGGATTCACTGTCTGGTGATGGGGGAGAAAATAGTGAAGAACAGCAGGGAGGGCGGACAGCAAGGGTAATGCAAGAGTTGAATAGGGAGAACGAATAGATAAGTTGACTTTCTTTATATATTTGTTATATTTATATAAAGAATGGAGTAGCGTATGTTTTATGTAGTATTAATTATTGGAATACTAGTGTTGATCGGTGGTGGCATTTATGTTGGTTGGACTGTTAATCAGAACGATATAGCAGTTTTGCACAGACCAGGGAGTATTTTTATTGCTTTTTTGGGTCTTATAATTATTATTTCATCATTTTTTGTTACTGCGCAAGGGGAGCTTTTTAGAAAGCAGATTTTTGCGGGTGCGAAAAAAGGGTACTGGATTGTTACCGATGATAGTGGTGGAAGAGTAATGAGACATTGGTTACTTGAAGATGGATATGTTCAGGGTTGTTCACAGACAGACGGGTGGAAGTTTTATGATACAGATGGTAATTTGCATTATGTGTCTGGTGATTCCCACGTAGCTAAGCTTAAGAATGATCCTTATTATATTGCAGAGTTCAAAAAAACGTTTAAGAAGAATTATAATATCCCAGAAGACCAACCAACATTGAAATGAGGAAATAGATGGAAGACCAGAAAGATAAGCCTGTAATTCCGCCGTTACCAGAAGAATGTTCTTTTGAAACTTGTGATGTCCCGAGTGGTTGCAATGAGAAACTTGGGTCTACTGAATGTATAAAAATGAGAAAGAAACATTATGGCAAGAAAAAATAAAGATATAATTATTACGTTAATAGAGACCGATGTCCCCTGGAAAATAATTAGTAAGCGTTTTAAGTTATCAAAGGCCCAATCGTATAGAGTAAGAACTGCTGGGCTTTATATAGAAAAGGGGAAAGGGCATCATCGTGATATTTTTATTAATAAGATATACGCTAATGGTGCAGTGACAGGTGGTGATCCTTTAGACCTTGAAAGTTTAGGTATATAATGTAGTGTAATATTAATTCCCGTATAGTATATACGATTTATCCGATCATGGGAGCAGCTAATGAGCCTTGTGCCTACATATGTTTTAGCAGATGACAATGAGTTTTATAAAGACCCGACTATTAGTGGGTCTGATTTTTTTATATGTTTCGATGATGATGATCCACCAGAACTTGTTATAATGACTGGTGTTGAAGATATCGAGAGCATGGATGATATAGATTTCGATGCTATGCAAAAAAGGGCAAAAGAGATATTGGAATCTTTAAATATTTCAGCAACTTTAAATGGTGTTGGGTATAGTTGTGGGAGAGTGTTTGACGATGACCCATTGTCGGCAGACTTTAAGCCTGCATATGCTGTGTTTATTGATATTAATAAACGCATCCCAGTATCAGTAATAACGCAACATGAGGGGTTGTATGAAGGGTATGGAGAGTGTGTATTTGAAACATTTGAAAAAGATTTTGATTTACATAAATGGAAGAAAAATAAATTTGGAAAAGGAGATTAATAACAATGGAAGAAATGACAGATTATCCTAAACTAGAATGTCCTTTTGTAAGGAAAGACTTTAAGGTTAATGAGCAGGATTTTTTAGCGCATGGCAGTAAACTTGAGCTTAGAGTTCCGGAGGTAAGGCTTGTTGTTGATGAAGTTAATCCTGGATATGAATGGGTTTTTGAAGATAAAGATACTTTTGCTACTGAAAAGCTTAATGGAACAAATGTTAAATTAAAGACAGATGATGGTCGGCTTGTCGGATTGCAAAATAGGAAGAATATTATGGATCCTCTTCAGATTATAAAGGGAAAGACATTTATTATTGAGGGGATTTTTATGGCTATTCAGAAAGGTTATGTAGAAGCCGATGGGGAGCAGGTAGGGGAAGTTATTGGCCCGAAGTTACAGGGTAATCCATATAAACTCAATAATCATTTATGGTATCCTTTTACGAAAGCAATTAAGGATTTGAAGTATCGTTCTTTCCATGAGCACGATAGGACATTTGAGAATTGGAGTGCGTGGTTCAGGGAGTGGCTTATCTCACGGTTTCATGCAAAGCAGACAGCAGTTGGTGAAGGTGAGAAGGTACTTGCCGAAGGTGTTGTTTTTTATAATCTGAGGCGCAAGGAAGAAAATAAAACATGGAGAGCGAAATTAAGAAGAAATATGTTTGACTGGTTCTATGAAGATGGTGGTGTTGAAGTTATTGGTTACAAGGAATAAATATGTCTATTTATAACGGGTGGTGTGACGTAGAAGTTGTTACCGGAAACTCTATAACTTTGAGAGTCCCGGGTGATGTTAATGTAAAGCCTGGGAAGATTGTAATGTTATTGTATGAAACCGATAATGTTCCAAAGCGTACATCTGTACTTAATAAAACAATGGAATTTGTCGTATCTGCTGAAAGAGATGAAATGGGGACTAAATTTAAGAAGGCATTGGAGCAGTCAGCTAGAGATATCGGCTTTATGGTCCAGAATGTTCCTGTTGATGTATTAGGTAAGGCATTGGAGATATATAATCAGGAGATTGCAGATGATCCTGTAAGGGAAATAAGGGAAGCGAGTCGAAGGGGATAACAATGTCTGGCTTGTCAGGTGAATTAATGGAACATGAATTTAACCTTATGAAGGCACAGCAAGATAAGTCTGACGAAAAAATTGCCTATGGAGTTGAATATAAAAATAATTATCAACATATAATTGACATAAGGGAAAAAAGTTTAAGGATAGGCAAAAAGAAGCGGTGTCAACTGGAATCAGAAAAGGTGACAGAAGATGCTATAAAACTTAATTCTACTATTTCTACAAATATTGATAAAGGTCAACCGTGTGACATAAATATTGGCACATTTATTGATGAAACAGATGGATCAACAGTATTAACGGACTTATCTATAATTAGGGAAGAAATTAAGATTTTTAAAAATGGGTCAGGTTTTGAATCTAAAAATAATGTTGGTTGTGCTTCTTGTAACGATAATGGGACATACAGTGTTTCACTTGATTCTAACGATACTGATGTTGAGGGGATATTAACCGTTGTTGTCAATAAGCGTGGGGCATTACCAATATGTCATCAATTTAATGTTGTTTCTTATTATGAATGTAGTGGTTGTGGGAATAAAGATATAACTGTTGATAGGAATATGTTTGATGGTCAATGTGCTGAGTGTACAGATATATCATTGAATGATCCAGGATTTAATTCACAGGCGATATTTAGGAATAAACAATTGATAAGGGATGGAAAATGAGAGATTGTCCTAATGGCTGATAATATTAATTATGCAATGATGACTGCATGCGAGAGAATAGGTATCTCCGGTAATTGTCCGGCGATTGATAATGGTGATTTGATTGATGTTTGTCCGGAAGATTGCCCAGGGTATAGACCTCCTGAGTATAGTTCACCAAAGGACATAAGGGAAACTTATAATAGGAGGAGAATGGTAACATGGGGACGGTAGAAGTACCAGTATCTCTGGTGGAAATGTTTTTTAGAAGAGTTAGAAGGCGTGAACGGTTTGAGAAACTAATCAAGTTGAGTAAATCAAAGTTTATACAGGAAAGAATAGATGTAGAGATACCAATGATTGAAGAGAGCTTACGTGAGCTTAAAAAATATGGAGTAGATGGAGAGAAGTACTTCAACAGCGCAAAAGGTCAAGCCGATTTTCTTGAATTTTGTTGTAAAGAGGATGCATTGGAATGGTGTTCTGAACGTTGTTTTTGTTGTAAGAAATTTACTTATGATGGTAAAGATATGAGTTGTTTCGGAAAATTAGAAGTGTTTTCTGAGGCATGTCAGGAACATATAGATATAGGGAGAGGCTTTGAAGAAAGATCAATTGCTGCTCATGATATGTGTATGGACTGCCTAAATGCTGACAAGGCAAAGATGTGCGATTTTATTGAAATAACATGTTGTGATAAAAAGAATATGTTTGTTGATAATTGTGAATTTAGGAAGGTAAAAGAATAATGAGTATAATGAGAAATGTGGGTAAGGCGCTTGTAAAAGCAACGCCTCTTTTTATCGGTTTATGTGGGCTTTTCCTTTTTAAGGGGAAATTTATCAGTGCTGGAAAATCTCCTTTAGCATGGACTGTTGAATACGATGAGTATGGGAATCAAATTGTGCACTTTATAAGATCATTTAAAGATTGTCCTGATTGGGCTAAGTCAATGTGGACAACAGCATTCGGTGGGAAATAGTGGGCGAATTAGTATTTTTGGAAAACATTAAAACTGAATATGAATATATTAGTTTTAAACTTATTGAGAAAAAGCCCAAAACAACGGTATGGAGTTGTTTTAATAATAATAGTCAAGTAGAGCTAGGGGTAGTTAAGTGGTATCCGGCGTGGAGACAATATTGTTATTTTCCAATGGTACAGGCTGTTTATAGTCGTGGTTGCAATAATGATATAAATAGTTTTATTATGGGATTGGAAGGATTGAGAAGTGAAAGTAAAGTAGAATATGTAAAATTGCATGGCAATGTGTGTAATAATTGCAAAAATAATTGTAGTAAGTGTCAAGATTGCGATAAGGGAAGTGAGTTTGAGTTATATCATAATGAGTAGTTGATGGGAGGTATATTGTGGTAAATACATGGGATGGAAGTGTTTCAGAAGGTGGAAATTGTTTTAAATGTGGTGAGTTATTAGTTGCGCCGTTTGTAATTTGGCATGGAGAGGTATATACAAGGAGACCAGATGATAGGGTAGGGCATGGGCATGTTGAGGTTGGTTTACATTCTGATTGTGCAAAAGAGATGGCATTGCATTTATCTAAAGATGCACTTGAATGTGATGTTGCAATAAGAAAATTTAATGATGGAGGCATTCTTTGTAATGTTTGCCATAAAATAAAGCCAGATAGTGAAATTAATGAAGTAAGAGGGGAAACTGTATGTTTAGGGCAATGTAGTGAAATAACGCAGAGATATGGTCAATAAATAATGAGTAGATATATAGATTATTTTGAACTTAAAGAAGAATATTTTGGAATAAAACCATACAAAAATGAAAAAAGCTGAATTTGGAATAATGAAGAGTGATAGCGGGAATATTGGAGTATGTATTAAATTAATCGAAGAAGATCATGATCAGCACCTTGTAGGGGTGGATGATGATTTAGATATAATCATAGATGATAATGATTTGGATGAAAGCAGTGAGTGCATGTTTGATTATGTCGGTGATTTAAATGATATAGAGCAAATAAAAAATAATTTAGAAAATGCTGGATTGGAATATGATCCTAGATTAGATGAGTATTCTGATCCTGGGTATTAATATTTACTTTAAGGGAATCAATGATGGTTGATTATATTAAAACATTGCCCAAAAAAGGGACGAAAGATATTGAGAATGATTTAAAGAAGATATGTGAAGCTGCTGGAGTAAAAACTATTATCTCTATCTCTTTTACAGGATTGTCATATTTAGTAGAAGATATTGCTTCACATTTATACTTAAAAGAATATCCTATTAATCAAGAGACAAGGATAATACTGAAGGTGTTAAAAGTCTGTGGGAATTCCCGTGATACAATGTTTTATTGGTTTGATAGATTTAATGGGACAAATGATATAAAACTTAAAATAGAGTATTCAAAAGCTCATTATAAAGAAATGGTAAATATAGCACAGCAATTGGATGAGATATTAGGAAGCCCACCTAATGAGTTTTTGTTGTTAGAAAACAAAAGTATGATAAGGAAGCAATTAGAAGTGGCCACAACAGTATAAAAAGGTGTGGTTATGGCCACCTTTAGTAGGAGATTATTACGATGTTAAGGAGTATCGGTATGAATTTATGTGAAGTGATAACTGGAACTCAAAAACAAATTATAGAGCATGGGAATAACTTAATGAAACGGGGGTATGAGCCATCTGGTTCTCCAACAAGTCATGTTCCAATGCCTATAGGTATGGGTATTCCTTTTGGTGTTTCTTTTCATCGTAATGATTTTCAAGATATGTTTGTATGGGGTTTTGTCTTGAAAGATAAAGATAAATACGACAAATGGGAGCGTGCTGAAAAACGGAGAAGAACGAAGGTTAAAAAGGAAGAGATGGTAAAGGAGAAAAAACAAAAGGAGTGGAGAGAAGCTGTCAATAAAAGGGCATTTCTTTTTAAGGGGAAGAAAGTAAAGGTGCAAAGAGCAAGGAGTACTCCGGCTGGAACGATAACACATGCTCATTCGGATCTTCATGGGAATGTGTATTGTACTGTTAAGCTTGATAACGGGAAGTATCTCAATAATATTGATGAACTTTGTTTGTCAGGAATATACTTGCCATCTAAGTTAAATGAGCCAGTTGACTAGGGATGAAGGTAGGTCTATATGATGTTAAGGAAAGTAGCAAAAGAAAGGGTGCAGAGATATAGATATAGTCTTCATGGAGCAAAAGACACAAGAACTGATGAAGAAATATGGGTTTCTATTTTAAGGGTAGAGAAAGAACCAAGATATAAAGAGACTTGGATTAATCGGCAGGTTTTTGATGGAGAGTTTTCTGAAGAAGAGTTAAAACTAATGGCTATGCCAATTGTCAGGGGAAAAGTGTGAAAATCAAGAAGGGTAAAAAGTATCGAATATTCTTTAATGCAAATAATATTAATAATAAGATGATTAACGTAAGGGCTGTTGTAGATGACGAAATTGTTGTGTATAGAATGTGGAGAGGTGGATGGGTTTATTGTACATATAGATTAAGTTATTTGGAACTTCTTATTAAGGAAAAGAAGTTAACAGAGGTGATACCAAAAAAGGTTAAAAAAAGATGAACGATAAGTATAAGAATATTAAGCAGGAAATGGATATATCCCCAGAAGCAGATGGAATTTGTGGTGGACCTGAAGCCTGTGAAGGTAAAGAGTATGAGAAGGGGAATAAAGAGTGTGAGGATTGCGTTGCTGATGTTCAAGATGCGATGGCAGGTTTTTCTACTATGGATGATGCCCATGTTCAGGGGAAACTTTTTGAAATGTATAAGATGTCTGATGCAGTATTTCATGAAGTTAGAAAGGATCTGAGGCCACTTGCGTTAGAAATTGGTAATGCTATTACGAAGTTGGGAGAGGCTTTGGATTCATCTAAAAATTCTATATCGGCAGAGGAACCGAAATAATGGAAATTGAGATGAATTCTATTGAGAAAGGGTTACCTGATAGAGATGACCCGGTATTATTTGATACAGGAACGTGGCATGGGGTCGGATTTTATGGGGATGACTATTATAGTTGGGATGAAGGAAAGGGAAGATATATGGAGAAATGCTGGCATATGTGTTTTTCTAGGCATAGGTTACACACCATAGAAATTGTTGCATGGGGATATTTACCGGTGAATAATGGGGATTAATTATGTGGAGGCAGGTAGTATCGGGGAATATTCCTGAGGGTGTTGAATTAATAGGATTTGATCATAAATGGGTTAATGCAGACTTTAATCCAGAAGGTTTGCGGGTTTGTTTTTTTAATGATGGAGAATGGATAAGTGCATATTGGAATGATTATCAAGATACATACCAAAATAGTAATGATGTTCCTTTTTTGTATCGTCCGATGCCTGCATCCCCTAAAGGCATTTTAGCCTTATGTCCTGTATGTGGAGAGGATTTAGACCCTTCGGTTATGAGTGGGAAAATTAAGGTAAATGAAAAACCTAAAAAGAAACAAATTAGAAGTACTAAAGAAATGAGTGAACCAGAAAAAATTCGTACTGAATATCGTAATAGAAAGGTCTGTTAATGGTTATTACAGATCCAGTCCCGTTTATTTATGGTGGGATGACTTTTTATTGTCATGGTGGGGCAACGGTAACTGGTAGGCAGTATAACAGGCGTGAAGCAGAGGCAAGAGGGCATGGTGCTATGTTATGCTTTTGTCCAGACGATGAACCTGTTGAACCGGTACCGCTATTTAAGAAGAAGTGTTGCCCGAAGTGTAAGGGACAGAAAATGATAGGGTACAGGAAACCTAGAAGGTGTCCTGAATGTAGTGGGAAAGGAACGGTTGATGTCAAAGTTGATTAAAACTTGTAAATGGAATGAATCGTGGATAGGAATTTGTAATGAGCCTGCTGATGAATCAGGATTTTGCGAAAAGCATAAGGTGAAAGTTTGCGTTTGTTGCAAAGGTATTGCGACAAGATCTTGCGATCATACCGGTCAATTTGTCTGTGGTGCTCCATTATGTGATAATTGTTCTCATGGAGTTCCATCTTTGGAAAAGCCTGGATTTTTAGGATTAGGTGGTGGTCATCATCCTAATGAAGAAGTTGAAGAGATGATTGAAAAAGAATATGGGGTAGAATTGAAAACTGCTCCCGAAAAAATACGTGAACAATATTTTAAAAAAACCGGCAGAACTGTTGAATCACAGAAAACTGTTGAGCCTAAGAAAGTTGAGAAGAAAACCAATAGAGAAAATTTAAGTTGTAAGAATGTTAGTAAGCCTATAATTCAGATACCTCATTGTGAGTTAACTCGATTTGGGGATGGTATATATAAGAGTGAATGTCCAGTATGTAAAAAAGGTTTATTATTAGTTGGTAGAGATCGAGAAACTTTGATTCTTCAAGAAGATGATTATTGCGTATTATGTGGTCAGAGATACAGGTATCTTGATATAGGTCTAATGAGAAGAAGGGAAAGTGGGGGGTAGTATGTCGGATGAAAATGGTCGTAGCGTATATGAGATGATTCGTGCGTATCAGGATGAGCACGGATTAGATGATAATGAATTGGGGTTTATATGGTCTATGGGTACAACTACGTGGGAAGATAGTAAAGAAGTTACATGGGGATCGTTACTTAAATTTGTTAATAATGAAGGTAATTTTAAGAAGTGGATGGATAAGTTTGAAAAAGCGTATGATGAGTGTGCTCACCCGAAGGAAGAAGCAAAAAAGGGAGTAATAATAGAAAAGGATGCATGGAGACGTTTGGGGAAGATAATAGATGAGTGGCGTGAATTTAAAATGAAGATTAAAGATATTTTGGAGAATAAATGAATAAGTTTAGAGAATGGTGTAGCAAAGAAAGGGTTGATAGAGTGGAGAAGGATACATCTCAAGATATGTGTCCGACAAATGGTGATGCATTATTTCATAAGTTTATAATGCTGATAATTTGGGGATTATTTTCACTTGCTCTATGGATTAAAATTGTCTCTTGAGTGTACTCAAATGGAAGTATGGTCTAAGTGTCCGAGGAAAGAGTCGGGTTACTTTGGACAGTATTGTCAATGTATGACTTGTGCACCAATTGGTTATTGTATAGAGTTTTCATGCGATGAGTGTGACGGCCCAGTTGAAGGTTGCGAACCACCTGGGGAGGATGATTGAATGTGGATGACAGGATATATAGATGCTGTTAAGGAATGGTTTAAGAAGAATTATCCTAATGAATTCCCCAATATCCCTGACGGGGAATATATTGCAACTATCGAGGGGCTAAAGGATCGAATTATAGTAAAAAATGGAAAAGTTAGTTGTTGTAATTCGATAAGGAGGGGACCAAGAAAAGATACCCCAGCGGGAATACGAACAGCTTATCATAGGGGAAATAAAAAATGAATGGTCAAGAAGTTATAGATTTTATTAAAGATAATAAGATGGAAGAAAAGGAAGTTATGGCAGTAGTATGTCAGGATGGCGGTTGTTATGCGTGGCATTTTGATAAAATATCTTTGAGCTGTCCCGAAGATGACAGTGTTTTTATGGAACTTAATTTACCGGATTCAAAAGGGAAATTTAATGGCAGAAGAACAAGTTAATGTAAGACTTAGTGATACAGCCTTGAAAAACCTTAGAATTATTCAGGATAAAATGGATCTTGGAAGCAGAGCGCAGGCAATTGCTATTTCAGTAAGACTTGTGAAGAAGTTTATGGAGATAGAAAAAGAAGGTGCAACAATTTACATTGAGGAAAAAGGTAAAATGAGGGGTAGACTTATTATAATATAGGGAGGAACGATGTTAAGGTATCTCGAAGTAAGAAAAGATAAAATAAGAGCAGGAGATGAAATCTATATTCCTGATCCTGGTGGGCGAGTTCAGAATGAAGGGATGGAGCATGAATATGGGTGGCAGAAGATTGAGCGTGGAGGTCGTTTTGATAGTATTATAGGCATGGAGGTAATGGAAATACAACTTCCATTAAGAAGAGAAGAGACATATTGGTGGGAAGATGTGGTCAGGGAATGTGAGAGAATCCTTGAACTCGAAGGACATGCAGAAAATCCCCTTTCGTCTAATCTACCTAATGCTATAAGAGAGACCCGTGGTGTTGATATGATTAAAGATGAAGATGGAATGCCAGTGAAGATAAAAAATATGCATTATAAACTGGAATCATTGGGTATAGATTTTCTTGAAACTCAAATGTTCATATTTATGAAGGGACAAGTTAGGTGTTGGAATTGTAACGTTTTGTTTCCGGATGATCGTGTAAGTGTAATTAGTACTAATAGGGGGCAATACGGTATTTGTAAGAAGTGTGCTTTGAAATTTAAATCTTATAGAGTAAGTACTGAATGTTCAGATTTATGTGTTAAAAAGATAAAAAATGGAGAATGATGTTAATGAGGTGTTTTTATTGTCAAAAAGAAATGAAAGATGGTGGTATTCTTTTGAGTGCAGATGGTGATTTTGTTTGTGATGATATTTGTAAAAAAGCATATGAAAAAGCAAGAGATGATTTTTATGATAGAATAGTTTATGATGAAAAATTGACAGAGAGATGGCTTATGGGGGAAGATGTATGAAATCTCAAAAAGAAGAAGATAAACAGGCATGTTTTGGATGTGAAAATGCAGAACCTTTGTACAGGTGGTCTCCTTTGGGATTTTTTAAGATTCATTGTGCTATTTTGAAAAAGGATATTAATGAACAGGGGGCATGCATTGTCAAAGAATCCGATTTACATTGATTATTATTCGCACGAAAAGTGCGATTGTTATAAGATTGATTTGCCCTGGAGCGGTTATGCTAAAGATACATTAGTATTATGCCATGTGTCAGAAGGATATGGAAAGGCAAGAAAGTTGGCAATTGGGGCTATTGCTGAAAGGTTGATGGAAGTTACGGCTAAACCTGTAAAACCTGAAGTGGAAGAAGATGAAGTATGTACGTAATTTGTAAAAATTTTCGTAGTTGTTCGGATAATCATGCCTGTGGTGGAGCGCGGCCTCATTATAAACAAGATTGTGACCCATGCCCAAGAAAGAATTATGAAGGATGTACTCCTATTTTTACAATGGATATGGATAATCGAAGAATGTACGAAGAAGTAGAAGTTTTTACATGGGAGAGTGAAGGTGGAGGATTTGAAAAAGGGTTATGCCGTATCTTAAATGAAGGATGGAAAGTTATGGGCATTGAGTCGAAATCATCTGTTATACACGTTTATGCTGCATTTCCTGTGAAAGAAATTAGGAGTGTGCCAGGGAAAAATAATATAAAAGAAAGATTAGAGGCTGTATAATAAATGACTATTTCAGTATCAGCCTGTAGATTTGCAAGAGCATATGAAGATGAGAAAGCGTTTAACTCTCTTTGCAGGGATATTGTAGGCAATTTAGAGAAGGGTGCTTTTACGATTGGTGGGTGTAATCATAATCCTCCTTGTTGGAAAGGTCGCACCCTTCACGGGTGCGTGGATTGAAACTAGGCAATTGTCTGAAAGTGAGTATGAGGAGTTAATATTAAGAATTGGAGATTGGGAACGACGTCAGGGGGATGATACTAATGGGTTTTAAATTAAAGTGGACAGGCGAAATGTTTTGGAATGGTAATGAGTTGGTATTTACCAGCGATCCTGATACTGGAGTTGCAGGAATAGCCCCAGGGATTCCGGATCAGTTAGGGGAAGAAATAGTAAAGCGGTGGAACGCTTATGAGGATAAAGAAAGGACAATGAAGGGCTGTAAGTGTGTAGGGTGCGATTTAAGGGGCATAAACCCATGTCCTGCTCTGCTACTTGCTACTGAGATAGAGACCCTTAAAAATAGGCTTAAAGCGAATTGTAATGAAGATATATGGCATAGGGCAGTTAAGGAGTTTTGGGGTAAACCGGTAGTTACAGATTCAGATAAAGGCAGGATGCTTGACTGTATTATGGCACATACTATGAATACAAGGACTAATTATGAGTGAAGAGCATTGGAAGAAGTGTTTTAGGGATTCAACGACTAATATTGCCTTTAGTTTACAAGTATCTAAAAGGCAGGCGCAATTATTGGCGATGACTCATGAGAATGAGTTGGCAGATGATAAAAATTGGGAGATTATAACACCAGATTTCTCTGGTGCTACATATGCATCATTAGAGAGAAAGGGGCTGTTAGCCCATAATGGTGATAAATATTATATCTCTAAGGCCGGGAAGTATGTATTAAAATTATTGTATCTGATTTATAATAAAAAGGAATTACTTAAAAGTCGTATGATCATTAAGGTGGTTGGGGTGAAGTTATGAAGGGTGGAATGTTTATAACTATTGAAGGCCCTGATTTCGTTGGTAAGACAACAGTAATTAATGAGTTAAGGAAAGTGTATCCTGATGCTCTTTATATTCGAGAACCTGGTACAACTGCATCTGGCGAGAAGATAAGGGAAATATTATTACATGCTAAAGATCCTGTTACTAATCGGACTCAATTATTGTTATTTATTGCTTCGTTCTCAGAAACTTGCGATAAGGTTATAATACCTGCGCTTGCCGATGGTAAGATGGTTGTAGGTGATAGGTGGTATTATTCTACTGCAGCTTATCAAATATATTCATCTGGTACTACTAAAAAGGAGCTTCTTGATAGGTATATTGCTGAAAAAATATTTACTAAGAATTTAGGTTTTTGCAATGTTTGTAAACCTGATATAAACTTTATTTTATCTGTATCCTGGGGTGTTATTCTTGATAGGATGAAAAATACGACTGAACGAGATAATTTTGAAAGTAAAGATTTAGAATTCAGAAAAAGGGTGTATGAGTATTATGAGAATGATTGCGATGGGATTAGAATTGATGCTACAGGAACACCCCAAAGTATTGTGGATGCTATAATAGATTGCATTGACAAGTGTAAAAAATATTCCAAATAATAAGGTGGTTATTATGGAAGATATATTAAAATTCGTTTTCTTTTTGTTTTGTATAGATGTTTTATTTCTTAGGGCAATAACAACTTGTACCATTTTAAGGATATTGACAGAGAGGAACCAGAGGAGAAACGAGGAACAAAGAAGTGAAGAAACTTAGGAAATTGCGATGTCGGCAATGTAATTATGAAACATGGAAAAAGTTTGATGTTCCTGCTGATGATCTTGATTCAAAATGCCCTAAATGTGGTACATCTCCAATGTTAGTTAAAATAAGATTAACTTGTGAGTATGATGGTTGTAAAAGATTCTCTATTGTTGAGGGTGATCCTCATTTTAATAATTACAATTTTTATAGCAAAAAATATAATCAGGTTGTTGACATAAGAAACTTATGTTTCGTATGCTCTGACCATGAAGAAGAACATGAAGAAATGGAGAAATCGAAATGACTTTAGGAAGTGCAATGGCAGCATTGTTGTCAGCCGATAATGATAAGGATAGGAAAAAGGCTTCAAAAGATCTTGTTAAAGCGCAAGATGATCTTGTCGAAGACGCAGCAAAGGACGGGGTTGTAGTTACGTTCGGCAGTAGGGGGATAAAGGGAAATGAGGAATCAGAATGCGAGTAATGATAGATGATGGTTGGGAAGGTACCGGTAAAAAGGGTGTGACCTTAGGGGACGATCTTTTTCTTAACGATGAATGGTTTACTCCGGTGTTGTGGGACGATGGTGATGGGGCTGATTTTGTTAGAACGGCTTCTTTATGTATAGATGCTCCTGATGGAAAAGACTGTAGCCATAAAAGCCATGTTATGGAAGTTGAAGTATGCCCAAAATGTGGCAATTTATTAACTGATATTCCTACAACATTGGGGCTTGAAAAAAAGAATCCTTTTAAAGTGAGAAAATAATGATAGTAACAAATGAGAACTTTGATGATTTTGCTCGTGATTGTTCACGCCGTTGTTATCAATGTAATGAGCATTATTGTGATAGGATTGTTGAGTATAAACCTAATCATGTCATTATCCATACGGGGGAAGAAGAGCCTTTCCCAGTAGAAAATGGAGGTTAATATGTGTTTAGCACACCTTTCAATTGAGTATGATGATGGGAAACAATCAACCTATGAATGTATTGCTATTAATGTCGATGGCGAAGTAAAGGAATTTGATACTGGGGATCCTATCATTGATTGGATCAATTATTGTTTTTGGAGAAAAGATCAGGATATAGTTGTAATGTGCTCTTCATGTTTTGATCATTGGTTTATGGATGGTGATGATTACTTCGATTTGCATTTTAATAAAAAGTATGCCCCTATTACAAAAGCAGAAATGTTTAATATGCCTAACGGTGAAATGATGCACCTCCCACATTTTATAGCGAAAAAACCTATGAAAACAGTACGTGATCTTGAGCAATATTATTTCGAGAAGACAGGAAATGAAATACAAATAGGACCAGATAAAAAAGATGAACCTGTAAAACCTAAAGAAAAGCAGAAAAATGAAAAACATCAATACTATTGGGATTAAGTATGAGTAGGTTAATTGTAAAATCGTGTTCTCATTGTGGTGGAAAAGCAACAGTTCTTTTAATCCCTACTATTGGTGAACAATATTTAGTTGGATGGGAATGTACCTGTTGTCGTGGATCGGTATCAACCGTATGTGTGCATGATATGATTGATTATAATATTAAGAAAATGGGTAAGCAGTGGAATATGAGGGCTGAATTGAATGAAGATAATTATACATCTTATTCGGGGCCGGAATGAGTGACATAAAGAAATGTCCACATTGTAATGGCGAATGGAAAATATTGTGGCGTAAACCTTATCATAGGGCTACTCATTATTGTAAGGTTCTTGAAGTTGATATAGTGACAGGGGAATATCATGATAAGGAGAAATTGATTGTCCGCCTTAATCTTCGAGCAAAGGATGATGAAAATGAAAATTGAAACAATGGTTAAACGTGCTCAAGAACGAGTAGATAAGTTTAATAGTAAATGTAATGTTGGAGATGCTGTTACTGTCACTCTCGATGATGGTGAGATTCGGGATACAGTTACAAGGTCAGAAGCTGAAGTGATGTCTGCAACAGCAGTTATTTGGCTAAAGGGAATATCTGGGGCTTACGATCTAAAGAGAGTTAAAAGGAAAAGGGCATAACAATGAAAGACCTTAATGGATTGGAATTGACTGTCATCGCAAGATGTAACGATGAGATTTGCAAAGGAAAAGGCCCTCGATATTTAATTGAGAATTTTGTTAAGATGATTGAAGAAGGGCAAGAAATTAATGGGGATAAAATTGAAGATTAGTGGATCGCAATTATAATGAAGATAATAATAAGAGAACCCGATGCTCTCAGGGGAAAAGAGAAAAATGGGCAACCAAAAGCAAGGGAATATGTATTTGATTCTGATATAGCAAGTAATTGTGAAGAAATACATGTGTCATTCAGTGAGTTAGGTATGATAGTTACTAACGTTAAGACAAAGGAATCAGACCCTTGCTGCGTTCATTGTGGGGCTCAAAAGAAATGGCTTTGTGTTAATGGAAATTGTGGGGGTAAATAGTGCCTAGTTTTATGTATGAATGTGACAAGGGGCATGAGACTGTTGGCTTCAATGCTGATGTTTGTCCCGTCTGTTCTTTGTATATTGTTGCTGAAAATAGAGAAAAAACAATAAGGAAAATGCTTGGCAATGCTTTTGATCAATTAACTTCAGAAGTTAAAGTATTAATATCTGGTAAATTTAGTGATGATTTAGTACCGGCTAAAGAAGAAAATAAGAAAGGTGATAAGATTGCTGAAATCGTTAATAGAAGACTTAAAAATATATAGATGGATTAAAGGTGGGAAGTGGTATTATTATAAGTTTGGAAGGGATACTCCCTGTATTCGTCTTTTTGCATTTTGGGAACGTTTTCCACTTAGTATTGGGAATGTTACTCTTTTGGCTGCTGAAGATTATGGGTTACCATTGATAGGTAAAATTTTAGTATTATTGCGTATTAAGGAAGAACAACCAAGGATTAAAGATGAGTGAAACGTTAAAAAAAATAGCAGAATTTAAACATGAAGAATTAAGAAGATTATTGAAACAATGTACACCTGGTCAAATAGATTTGTTTAATAGGATGTATGGTTCTGTTGATGATATTGCTCCTGAAAAAATGGATTGGGCAATTCAGCAGTGTGAAAGAACTATAAAGAAGAATGAGGAAAGTAATGAAAACTGACAAGGAATTAAAAGAGATAGCAATGGCAATTCGGGCAGGTACAATATTTACTGATAGGAATATAAAGCCGGAAGATCAGTATTTGGCAGGTTCGATATTTATACCACTTCTTCTTATGGATGAGAAGGGAAGAAAGGAATTGGTTGACTCGAAACCGGGGATGATTTACCAGTATATGAGTGAAGCAGGACCAAGGAGCGTTAATGGGTATCCTTGTTTTTTTAATATGAGAATACTATCCCAAGAAGAAATGGAAAAAGTTTTAGATTATTTTAAAAAAATAGAAGAAGTATTCGAAAAGATATAGGAGAAAAAGGATGCCAGCTAAACCTAATGATTTTATTAAAAAGGGATTTGTTGCATATCATATATCAGGTGGGAAGATAGACGACAAAATGGTTCTCAGAACATTGAATGGGTATGAAGGAAAGCGTTGTCAGGAACTTGTGGATGACGGGTGGTCTTTTGTATGCGATACTGCCAAGTATAAAATGGGGCAAAAAACTAAACGTAAGGCATGGATTAGAGGAGTACCAAGGAGAAAGTGAAAAATGGCAAAAATAACAATAGTTGATAAAGACGGTAAAAAATCAGAATGTATATCCTTTAATTGCCCTGGTCTTGAAGAAGGAAAAGAATATCGTATAGTAGGAGTCGAAGATGAAGATCTGGAAGATTTAGAAGATATGGAATAGTGATGAAAGGGGTAAAGTAGTGGAAAAAGTTAAGAAACCAATATTAGCAGAAAGATATGCTGATAACGGAGAGCATAGTCATTGGGAATTAATCGATGAGACTGGTAGAGTAGTTGCTGCAACCGGCGATAGTGATTCTTTGGGAGTTCCACAATATCCATCGCTACGGAAAGTTTATAGATTAACCAGTGAATCATGCTGTTATAATGTCGAAGAAAGATGCCCAGATGCCGTGCATGATGCATATACAATCATGATTAAGGAAGCAAAGTTGATTCCGGTATGCCCCTGGTGGAAAGAACATAATGGGTGCGAGAGATTGAGTGATTTGGGAAGTTGTGATAACTGTGAATTAATATAGGAGTGTGGGATGAGTAAAGATTTTGCCGATGCAATTACTAAAATGCGTTTAGCCGGTAATATACCTTCGGAAGACCCTGAAGTTGTAATGGCTATTGTTTTATCTATACTTTATAAAAATCCGGCAGATAAATTGGTAAATGGGGAAAAAGATGAGTGATAAGGAAAATAAAGAAGGTATGGTTTGCATAAATCATTATTGCGGATTTTTCAATTCTAATACGGATGGATTTTGTAGTAATGAAGAAGAACCAGAGATATATGATTGTGAGGTATCGGTTATCTGTAAAGAAAGTCATGTGATGGCAGTTAAGGTTAAGCGTGGTGATTTGTGGGATGAGAATTTGCCGTTTTAAGGATTAATATATGAGTAGAAGTTGTGGGCATGGTAGGGGGTCTATGAGTTTTAATCTTTGTACAGATTGTGGTTATTGTACAAGGCTTCGAGAAGAAGAAGAACGACTTAGAGCAGAGGGTAAATGCGTTAACTGTAAGGGAGAAGGCACTGTATTAAGTCAGGGGCAAGCATGGGATACTAATGCGCCTTTTACTTATAGCGAGACATGTAGGGTATGTAAAGGTACGGGGAATAATCAAATAAGGGGCAAGAAAATGAAAGTGACCCTTTATGAAGATAATCTTAAAGATGAGTTTAAAGGTCGTGATATTTCTAAAATAAGATTTGCTATGTTTAATGAAAATGCTCAGCAAGTTATCATGGGTGCAGGAAAAGCACTTTTTAAGCGTATAGACTGTCAAAAGACAGTAATGCTACCCAGAAAGAAGAAATAGTGATTGAGAATGAAGCACAACTTAAACTTGCCTACGAAGCACTGGGTAACCTTGAAACAGCACTTGAAGCATTAAGGCTGCGTATGGAGAAGGAAAATCCAAAACTTTTTGAAGCATTTGCCAATAATTCGTATCGGAAGGATATTGAAGCAATAAAGGCTGATATAGAGCAATATGAAAATAGGTAGACTGAAAATAATTAGATGGCTATGGGCATTGATATACAGAAAATATCTATGGGATTATCATTATAAATCTTACAGTAAGGTGATAAGAGTTAAGGGATGGCGTACTGCTTTAATAGAGATGCCAAAGGTGCGTTATCGTAAGACTATTTCTCCATGTTTTCTAATATTTAAGTGATGGGATATAAGTGGGTAAGTGTAAAGAATGTAATCATTATAATCCTGATCAGCCATGTCAATTTGAGAACGGGGTATGCCCATATCAATATCCTAATAGAAATTTAGCAAACAAAATAACCGATGAGTTTAATGTGATATTCTGCGTTGCTGGGTATACCAGAGATGAAATAGTACAAAGGGTAGAAAAGGTGTTGGAGAATGAAAAATAGCCCCTGGCTCATTAAAGCAAATTACTTCGGTAAATTGAAACCGAAAAAGAAAATTTACATGAAGAATAAAGGATTTCTCAGGAAAACCTTTTATAAAGATTGGACTGTAGGGTATAGTATTCAGGGTGGAGCACTTCTGCAGTTTACCAAAGATACAAAATATGGGAAACATTTTATCTTTAATCTGTGGGTTTTCTCTTTTAGTACAGCGACCAGACCTGGGAAAAGTGAAGGATATAGGACATGGATTAATTTCGGGTGGAAACAAGGATCCCCTGACTGTTTTAGAATAATGAAATTAAGGTTTGATAATATGATGGTAAGTTTTAGCGAATGGATGACATCAATGATAGATGGTATGGTACGTTCAGTTCAGGAAGAAAATGAAAAACGGTAAAACACTTATAGACGGCAAAATTATCAGAAGAATGCATGAAATCTGTGATGACCAATGGCTTAAAGAAAAAACGGCAAGGTTTATTGTCGTTATCCACGGGTGGCATGTCACAAGTAACGGATTTAATGTTTATGAAATAGATGCAGACAATATTGAAGAAGCCGAAAAAATATCTGAGGAGTTAAGACTAAAAAGAGAAAGTTCATTTGATGCATGCGCAGCAAAGATTATCCCTGTATTTCCGGAAGAAACGATAGTGAAGACCCAGGGGAGAAAATTGACATGGGGCGAAAGACTAATCGGAAGGATTAAGAATGGGTGATACAACAAAGGGGTATTGGCCTGACGAAAAATGTGATGATTGTGGTACTATGGGCGTTACATATAAGCACTGGGGGCATCTTACTAAAGGTGAATTTAAAAAATTGTGCACAGAATGTATTAGGAAAAGAAGCAATAAGGTATTAGCAGAAGGACAATAAGATGAAAGTAACTGAAGATGGGGATACCCTTGTCTGTGAGCCGGAATAGTGGCGCAATAACATAAAAAAAGGAGTAGGTAGATGCCGTATTTCTTTATATCTCTTTCAAAAGATGGCAAAAATCAGGGCTGTATAAATGTTAAAGCCGATTGCCCTGCAGTAGCAAGGTGCGAAATGGAAAAACTGGGAATAGCACCAGATTATGACCATGCACAGGCGTATATGATTGATGAACCAGAACTTCCACTTAATACTTTAGTGTCACCCGAAGAAATGAAAACATTAGGGTATGTATCATCGAGAGAAATGGGGGAATAATGGGGCTCATTCAAGTATCTAAAGGGACTAAATTTATCGACCTAGATGGAACAGTCCTGCATACAGAGACAGAAAAACCATTACCCGGGGCAGTCGAAAAGATTAATAAGGCATATGACGATGGAGCAATGATTGTCCTGACTACTTTCAGGGGAGCAAATTGGGATATAATCCATCCATTCTCAATACCTAATACCGGAAGAATGTTGAAGTCAATCGGATTGAAATATCACCAAATAGTATGGGATTCACCAAGCCCAAGGACCATTATCAACGATGAAGAAGTGCACGCAATTAAACACCCCTGCAATTCAGGGTGGGAGGAGATGGAGTTATAAATGGAGATGACGAAAAGAGAGTTCGATATTTTTTCAAAAGATTGTGATAAGAAAGATGGTTGGAAGTGTAAAAAGACTGGGTATGCATGTAAAGATTATATGTGTCACAAATTAAAGGAAGAGCAGCCAGTGAGTAAACCATCTAGGACAATAGAAATGAAACCACCATGTAGAAAATGTGATAATTCTATGGCTATTGAAGTGCTTATTAAAATCCATAAGAAATCGATGTGCCCTAAATGCGGAAGAGATTTAGTGGTACTGAAGTGAGTAGTAAATTAAGAAAATTTAAGGATCCCCCATTCGATTGTGGCTGTCCGGCATGTAGGATGGAAACAAGAAAATGGCAGAGAAAAAAAGATGAATTTGATGCAAAATAGAAAGAGAATGCGAATCCAATAAAAAAACGACTCAGAATAGTAATGGAGGGTTGTTAACGGCTGTGCTCTGTAATACTAAAAATCCCGATATGCCGATTGATGAAAAAGGATTTACAAGAATAGTAGCAGAATATCCAAAACAATGTTGCATCAGGTGTAGTCGTGAAGTTTTACGATTAAATGCAAAAAAAGAAGAAGAATCAAAGGATTTCTCTCAATTAAGGTCATTGTTTCATCGGTTGTGGACAAAATCAGTTGGACAATTAGCGTATGATAAAAAAGAGTGGCAGCAATTTGAAACCATGTTGAGAAAATTCGGGATTAACATTTAAAGTAGAAAGATGAAAAATGGGGCAAGATAGCGAAAAAATAGAGTGGATACCTGTATGGTACAAGTTTCCCGATAAATGCGCAGAATGTATAGCAATAGATATCTGTTCTCGTGGGAATCGGTATCAAGAAAGTGAGTGCATGAAATTTCACCAAAACCTTATCGGAAGGATAATAGATGAAACAGATTAAGATTGATGGTTATTACGTCAGATTAATCCCTGAAAACGATGATGATTTGCTTCAAATCGGCAGAATACTTGAACGGGCAAATAAGTATACTGTACATAAGAATGGAAAGAAAATTACTTATATAGAAGTCCCCAAAAGGTTTGTTGATAAAAAAGATGAAAAGGTAAAGGTATTATGAGATCATTCGAAGTGAGAAGTCCGGAAGATGCATTACTTTATCTTGCTGATTGTCAATTAGCAACAGTCGATGGGCTGGCAAGTAAGAAATCCAGGGGGGAAGGCTGATTACGAGAGGCAAAAAGACATTGCACAACATTTCTGTGATTATATAAAGCAATTTCAGATTAAGGTTGATAAAGGAAATCGTGTTAATACGGTTGTTGAGTGTGGTAATGTTGAGGAGTATGTTAAAAAGTATGAAGTTTCCACGAAGAAAAGCAACAAATTTCCTGGAGTACTTTATCTTGAGAATCTTGAGAATCATCCGAATTGTCCTAAATGTGATAGTAGTGAAACAGAGTATATTTCAGTCGATTGTTTATGCCATACAGTCAATCAGGGTAGAACGTGTTGGAGTGCACCGCATTGCAAATCTTGCGGTTTTACGGGGGAGGGAGTTCAGGAGGGGGAGGATGGTATAAATGGTGGAAATAACATATAACATAAGGGATGTAAAATAATGTTATTGATAATATATGTAGTAAATGAGCAAAAACAAGAAATCGTAGATTTCATTAGAAATAGCGATGGAACAGTCAGAGTATTTAAGGATGAGAATGAGGTGCATAGTTTTGGTAATCATCTTTTTTACGACTTTAAATTTACAGCATATGTGTTTGATGTAAAAGAAGGTGAAATAATACATTGGTTTTCGTAAAAGGATTATTATGAAAGATGAACAGTTTGATGTTTTAATGTGGAAGTTGGAAGAAATTAGGACTGGGATAATTGATATTGAAATAGAATTTCAGGAAATTAAAGAAGTCCTGTCAAAGAAGAATAATGGGGTATTTATCGGCGATAAGGGTAGTGACCTATCAGACCTTCATGGAATAAATAATGGAATATACATGGATGAGTTAAAAAATAAAAAAGAGTAAATGAATATGATATTCGACTCAATTTAAAAAGGATGACAGATGTACAATAGGTATAATAGCAAGTTCTCCGGAAGTCATATTGATAGAATGAGAAAACTGGTAGAAGATGGGTTTGCCATACATTATATAGCCCGTAAGTTCGAATGCAGAGCAAATGCAGTTTGGTTTCATGTATTTGATCTGATACCACCCCAGAAATTGTCCAAAGAACAGCAGAAAAGGAATTTGAGAGGATCTAATCTTACCATCAGCAAGGTTCAAAGAATCCGTAAAATGGGAGTAAAAGATAAAATACCAGCTAATGCCATAGCTAGGATATTCGGTATCTCAAATACAGCAGCACTCTCGATAATAAAAGGAAGAACTTTCCGGTGGATACCCGGGGAAACACTTAGTGGAGAGATAATTCCCATTGAATATGAGTATACAGCGAAAACAGACCGGAAGAGAGGCCCTAAAATGGGGTCCAAAAAAAGAGTGAGAGCAGGAGTGTTAAAGAAGTACGGTAAAATTCATGGAGTAGATGCGTCTACTGTCTGCAAGTGGGTTAAGCAGGGGAAATTGCTTTTACCACCTAAGGAACGAATAGTGTAGTTAATTTTTCTTCTGATGATCGGTATATTATGATTATACCGTTAATCAGGAGAAAAAGATGAATAGACCGAAAGTAGGAGTCGGCGTTTATATCATAAAAGATAATACCCTCCTTATGGGACTCAGAAAAGGGACGCATGGAGAAGGAGACTGGTGTCCACCAGGAGGACATCTCGAAGCAGGAGAGTCATGGGAAAAATGTGCGATGAGAGAAACAGAAGAAGAATCTGGGCTCATAGTTAAAAACGTAAGACTAGGAACGGTCACT